>Ga0209075_1001977_pt1 | contig 18696 bp, 16 predicted proteins | sample Stecom2011_FD_187523 | JGI IMG/M metagenome (GOLD analysis project Ga0209075, IMG submission 187523) | Agricultural soil microbial communities from Utah to study Nitrogen management - Steer compost 2011 (SPAdes) (version 2) | ecosystem: Environmental > Terrestrial > Soil > Agricultural land...
AGTAAGGTTCCATTCTAAACCGAAAACTCCATTATAACCTTTACTAAGTCTGTCATTCTCTCTAGTTTCTTTAATAAATCCTGTGGTCGCCCCTGTAGTTAGGTCAAGGTTTTCAATGTCATTCAGAGCATTTCCTTTGCTCCCTCTGTGATTATAACCTTGAGTAGTGAAGATGTTAAAATTTTCTGTTTTGTAGTTGATATTAGCACTAATTCCGTGGTTAGCCGGGTCTCCGGTTGTAGCAATAAAAGTTCCGTTGACACCTTGGTTTTTTCCTTTACGAAGTACAATGTTGATGATACCTCCTCCTCCTTCTGCTTCATATCTTGAAGACGGATTCGTAATTACCTCTATTCTTTCTACCGAATCAGCAGGAAGCATTTTCAAAGCATCTGCAATATTGATTCCGGCTAATCCTGAAGGTTTTCCATCAATTAAGATTCTTACGTTCTCATCACCTCTTAGGCTAACATTTCCTTCGACATCCACAGTAACTGATGGAACGTTGTCTAAGACATCACTTATCGTTCCTCCTTTTACCATCATATCTCTACCCACATTATAAACTCTTTTATCCAGTTTCATCTCGACCGTAGAACGCTCTGCTATCACTTCTACCACATCGAGTAGTTCCGAATCAGGAGCTAATTTTATAACTCCTAAATTTAGGTTTTCACGAACAGAACTATTCAAGAATTGAACCGCTTCGAACGACATAAACTCAACTGTAATATCATATGTTCCTTGTGGTACTTCGAATGAAAAACTTCCGTCTGCTACCGAAGTCCCTCCATAAACCGAACTAGGATTTTGTGTGTTCTTAATAGTGATGATGGAATACTCTAAAGGAGCATCTGTCTCTTTTTCGACAACTTTACCAGAAATAGTAACTTTCTGTTGTGAGAAAGCGATAAAAGAACAAAAACAAAGAATAAAATGTAATGGTTTCATTAAAAAACAGTTTTTTGAACTACAAAAATAAAGGTATATATTGGCTTAGCCTCACAAACATTTGTTAAGTTTTGTAAGAAAAAATAAAGGTTTTAGTAGTATAAAACAGCAACTTATAATACAAGTGCTATATTTTCGGTAGGTCTGCCAATCACAGCTTTATCCCCATTTACAACGATAGGCCTTTCGATAAGTTTCGGATTTTCGACCATCAAGTTTATAAGTTCGGAATCACTCAAATTCTTATCCTTATAAACTTCTTTCCACACGGATTCATTTCTTCTTAACAGTTCATAAGGTCGAATGCCAAGCTTTTTAATAATATCCGCCAATTGATCATATGAAAGTTGTTCTTCCATATACAAAACCGTCTGAAAAGGTCGACCTGACTCTTCCAAAAACTGAACTCCGGCTCTGGATTTACTACATCTGGGATTGTGGTAAATGGTTATCATAATTTTGTTGTTATATTTGCAAAAATACTAAATTCATTGCGATGTTTATACAACAAGCCCTTAAAGGAAAAAATGATTGGTGGAGAACTTTATTAGTTTGTTTTCCTTTTATTGTCGTATTCGGACTAAGCTTTCTAATCTTTTTAGCGCTATCTCCTGAACAATACGAACAAATGGTTAAGCAATCATCCCAAATGTTCGAAAACAAGAACTTGAATTTAGTATTGATGCTAAGCCAATTCGGATTCCTTTTAGCAATACTTTTGGCTCTTTTCTATTTCCTGCATCAACGAAGTATTGTTACTTTGACGACTTCCCGACCAAAAGTGGATTTCAAGCGCATTTTCTTTGCTTTTTTTGTGGTCTTTTTTATCCAAATCGGACTTTTTGCGGTGTCCTATAGCATTGATAAATCAAATATTGAATGGAATTTTGATGCTGCGAAATTTATACCGTTGCTCATCATAAGTCTGCTTCTGTTTCCTGTTCAAATCGGCTTCGAAGAATACTTTTTTAGAGGATATCTGATGCAACAAATCGGGATTGGGTTCAAATCAAAATGGGTTCCGCTTATCATAACTTCTGTACTTTTTGGACTCGTGCATAGCGCTAATCCGGAAGTGGCTGAAATAGGCTTTAAAATGATGATTTTCTATATCGGAACAGGACTTTTCATGGGAATCTTAACCTTACTTGATGACGGCTTGGAACTTGCTTTAGGATTTCACTTTGCGAACAACTTCATAGCTGCTACACTAATCACGTCTGAAATTTCTGCTCTTCAGACCGATGCCATGTTCAAGTACACAGGAGAGATGGACAATGCTTCCATGTTTAACGAAACTGTTATTAGCATGGTGATTATGTATCCTCTACTATTATTGATTTTCTGGAAGAAGTATAAATTCCGTTGGAATATCAAGTAATTATTCCAACAAATCCGGTCTACGATTTTTGGTGTGTTCTAAAGCCTTTTGCTCCCTCCATTCATCGATTTTAGCAAAGTTTCCGCTTAAGAGAATATCAGGAACCTTCCAGCCTTTGTAGTCTGCCGGCCGAGTGTAAATCGGTGGTGAAAGCAAGTTATCTTGAAAGCTATCTGACAAAGCAGAAGTTTCGTCGCTCAATACACCCGGAATGAGTCTTATAATAGCATCCGACAGTACCAAAGCACCTAATTCACCACCTGACAAGACATAATCTCCAATAGAAATTTCTTTGGTGATCAGATAATCTCTCACTCTTTGGTCAACTCCTTTATAGTGTCCACACAGAATGATAATGTTTTGATACATCGACATCCTGTTAGCCATCTTCTGATTCAGTGTTTCACCATCAGGAGTCATATAAATAATTTCATCATACTCCCTTTCTGACTTAAGTTTAGAGATGCATAAATCAATTGGCTCAATCATCATTACCATACCGGCCCCACCTCCAAATTGGTAGTCATCTACGTTTCTATGCTTGTTAGTAGCATAATCTCTAAGGTTATGAAAATGCACTTCTACCAAACCTTTGTCGATAGCTCTTTTCATAATAGATGCCTCAAAAGGGCTTCGTAACAAATCAGGTAAAACGGTAATGATATCTATTCTCATTTTTCTTTAATTCTCTCTATGTTTATCTCTTTTTTCAAAGGTATATCAAATTCTATAAATTCGAAGAGTTTTTGAGCCAAATAAGGCGCTAACATTACCCCTCGGGTTCCTAGTCCATTCAACACAAAAAGATTATTATACACTGTGTGTTTTCCTACAAGTGGTCGTCTGTCTTTTACCGTTGGTCGAATTCCTGCTTGATGGTCTACTACTTCGAAATCACAGCTAATCATCTCTTTTAAATCCGTAAGCAACTCTTCCTTTCCTTTTTCAGTAGGAGTATCAGTCTTGTCTATCCATTCATAAGTAGCTCCTACTTTATATAAATCATTTCCGATTGGTAAAATAAAACGTCCGGCCTTTAGCAATACATCTAAGTCAAGCTCAGTAGTTTTGATAGTTAGTACTTCTCCTTTGGCCCCATCAAGCGGCAGATAATTAAAATACGGATTGTTTTTTAAACCAAACCCTTCGGAGAAGATTATATTTCGTGCCTTTCTATCTTTATATTCGACGTAACCTTCCTTTATAATAAGATTTGAATAATCAAATTGCTCTTCAGATACCCTTCCTAAAACTTTCAAAAAGTTTTTATATTCACTGAGGAAAAGAGACGTATTGAGATAACCTGTGTTTCTCACTTCACCAAAGCCAAAAGGAGCCTCAACGGCTTTATAGTCTTTAAATATAATCTCAGAAGTCATTATATCATTGAACAAAGGTCTTTCTGAAACCGATGTCCAATTGTTTTGTTCTTCGACAGAAGCAAGCTTTCTATATGTATGGATATGATGTAAAAACTTGGTTTGAAATCTTTCCTCAAGCTTTGGATAAAACTCGAGCAGTAAGTCCATTTGTTGTTTAGCTTGCCAGACTAATGTAAACCGCTTTAACACAATTGGATTAAAAACCCCTCCTGCTACTTCTGAAGAAGATTTTAGAAAGTTGTCAAAGGTAAAAAAGGTTTTGTTATTTTGATAAGCCATCTCGGCAAAGGCCGTTCCTGCCAGCCCCAAACCCACAATGAAATAATCATATATTTCTTCTTTCATAATGCAAAAATAAGGAATTCCGATGAGGTTAAAATAAAAAACTCCTGCCGATCGGCAGGAGTTTTTAGTGTTATATTTATGAAGATTAGTAACTCCACATATCTTGCTCAAAGTTGCGAATTTCTTCTTTAAGTCTTTGAGCTTCTAAAAGTTGGAATTGAGCATTGTCTTTTAAATATTGTTCAATTTTACGATCTCCGTACACGTTTTCTACCATATAAATAGTAGCGTCAAAACGTCTTGAATTCAACAAGTGGTCAAAGTTAAAAGGAGAAGCAGCATTTTTTTCGTTGAAAGCTAAAGCTTTATGTAACGTTTTTCTTGCATCCGGGAAATATACCCAGAACAATTCAATAGGTTCTCCTTTGTCACCATCACGAAGTTTATCCAAAGCAGGAATAGCTTTAGGGCAAATTCCTAACAAACGATATTTTAATTCTCCTTGACGAGCATCAAAATACCAGTAACCTCTGATAGCATATTGTTGAACATCTGCACCTGTAACATATGAAGTACTATAATGTTCGTCTGTTAGAATGCCTTGAGCTAGAAGTTCTTCTTCAGTAGAATCTTGATACTGGTTCCAAACTTCTTTCCCATAGTTATTCATCTCTTTATAGAAAAACGATTGCTTTACTTCTTCAAGAGTTTTTTTAGTACGAAAATATGAATCTCCATATACTTCGGTAATCTCTCCGTTTTCGATAGCAGAAATCAAAACATTAAACAATGAACGTCTTTCCGCACCTAAATTATCCTCAACAGGAAAATATAACGGGAAATTTACTCTTTGGTCAAGGTCGATAATCTCCCACACGTGTCTTCCGAACAATACGTCACGCTCCTCATTCACGTATCCGTAAGGTAGCGGATTATCATTATCTAACAGTTTTTGCTGTTCTGATTTCTGACCTATTTCTGCAGGAGTTTTAGCATTCAGCACATTTACCTGAGCCTGAGCTTGAAAACCTGTTACAGCCAAAACTGCCAATAAAACTTTAATACGATTCATAAATTTATATTTTAAAATCTATATGCTATTCAAAAAACGATGTTTCACACACAATTATTGTATTTCCCAAGTAAATGGAGTAGAATCTGGCATTTTATAGTTAGGTGCTCCTTCAAGAGTTGTTTTTACGTTACTAATTACAATAATATCTCCTCTTGTTGCTTTATTAATAGCCGCTTGAGCTTGAGCATTAAATCTATTTCCTTGCACAATTATCCTAGCATTACCCGGTACTGACACCTCAAAAGATACTACGTTTGCTTTAACATCAAATACGAAGTCAGGGAACATAACATTAATAGTAGAAGCAAGAAGGTCATTTTTATTTCCTCTAGCACTTCCTACCATACCTCTCAATGAAGCCGCTGGTGCAGGAATGTTTCTTACTTTGAATGTTTTCTTATCACTTACTATTTCACCACTAGGCAATTTACCCGTAACTGTAACAGTAGCTTCTTGTCCTTGAATTCCATCTGGTCTCCAGATATATTTCCCTCCGCTACCTACAGGTCTTAATCCGGGAGCATTTGCTTGGACATTATTATCTGAAATTCCAGCAAACGAAATCGTCATTGGGTTGTCTACACCACGATAGATAGAGTTCATTTTATCTGCAGAGATAGTAGCAGAGTTAGGTTTAGGTACTACCACATATTTACCTACAATTTCGATTGGTTTTTCCTCACCATCCTCAGTAAATACGAATTGACCTTTAATATCGTGTTCTCCTACAGATCCTGCCCCGAAAGAGAATAGAGCCTGACCATTTTCAATTTTAGCTCCTGGTAGGTTATCAATTCTAGTAGGAACGGTTTTATCGTCATAACGACCTAATACTACACGCCCTGTTACTTGTTCACCTTGGTAAAAAGCGTTTTTATCCAATACAACTATAGCTTGGTAGTTATCCATAGAAACTTGTTGAGCAAGGTTTCCTTGTAACATAGCTCCTAAAATTTCAGATTCAACAGATTTAATATCTGCCTGAATTTGTGTAAGTTTTGTAAGAGAAGCCACCATAGGGAATCCTTTATAGTGATATTCTAACCAATCTCTTGGTCTGCCCTCTCTATCTCTTACTTTACCCTTCTCGTCTCCTGTAGAGAATTTATCTTTAAGAACTTTTTGTACATCTTTAAAGTCCTCGCCTAATACAGCTACTACTCCTTCTCTAAAAGCATTCATTTTATCGACAAATTCCTGTCCTGCTGGAGAATATTTATCTCCTCCTAAGAAGAACTTCTCGTCTAAATACACAGACTTATCCATAACTTCATAATCCTTAGGATTTTTTACATCCTTCATCATTTCAGTCTTAATAGACTCGATGTATTGGTTGTATTCTGCAGCTAATTCGTCTATTTTTTTAGCTTTTGCAGCAAGCTCTCCATATTGTTTTTCGTTCTCTAAAGCTTTAGACTGAAGACCTTCCATAAAAGCCTGATTTCTTGATGTTGCAGCCGTATTGGAATCTTCTAATCTTTCATTCATAAGACCAAAAGCGGATAGTACTTCCTTTGACATATTAAGAGCCATCATAGCGATGAACACCAAATACATCAGGTTAATCATCTTCTGTCTAGGGCTTAATTTTCCTCCTGCCATTTTTTCTAATTAGTTTTTTAGATTAATAAATAATTTAATAAAAGATTTCTAATTAGAATCTTCTTAACCTCTGTTACCCATTGCAGAAAGCATACCACCGTACACGTTATTCAATGAAGCGATGTTTGCTGCCATAGAAGCCATTTGTTCTTTTAGTTTTGCTGCATTTTCTGCAATTTCTTTGTTAGCTTCAGCGTTTCTTGTAGCGCTTTCAAGTTGAATTTTATATAAACTGTTGAGAGACTCCATTTGAGCAGCAGCCATAGCTAACTCTTCGCTATATTTCTTTTGAGCAGCAATTCCGTCTGCAGTAGTAGAAATTCCTTTAGCAGCAGCTTCAAAGTTTCTGATACTATTTCCTAAGCTTGCCATAAGCTCTCCATCAATTTTAGCTTCTTTCAACAAGTTATCTAGTTTTTGAGATAGCATTCCTTGTGGGTCTTCTTTTTTAGTATCTTTCTTTTTAGCCTCTCCACCAGCCAACTCCGGATACACCAAAGACCAATCTAATTCTTTGTCAACAGGTTCAAACGCGGAAACGGTAAATACTAACGCCTCTGTAAGAAGACCAATAATAAGCATTTCGTTACCAAAAGGCCAGTGCATAATTTTAAATAGCGCCCCTAAGATTACCACAGCTGCACCTAGACCATAAACCATGTTCATCAATTTTTTACTCTTTGCCATAATTAAAAGAAATTTTAGTTAGTTAAGTTTAAATAAATGTTTGTTATAAAATTAGTTATATGTTACTTGTTTATCTTCTGCCTCTCATAGCAGGGTTGTTTGCCGTAGTTTGAGTTCCCATATAATCTTGAACAGTTCTGAAACCGATATAACTTCTCGCAGAATCAGAATATTCGTAATTACGGTTACCAAGTTGCAAATAATAAGCTACATCTTTCCAAGAACCTCCTCTGTGTACTTTTCTGTTATTTGCAGGGTCGTTAACAGTCGGATTCATTGTAGAAACATATTCGTAAGCAGACGGGTCATAAGATGAATCCACCCATTCTGAAACGTTTCCTGACATATTATATAATCCGAAATCATTTGGAGTATATGATTTTACCTCAACAGTATATAAGGCTCCGTCAGCAGCATAATCCCCTCTGTTTGGTTTGAAGTTCGCTAAATGACAAGCTCTTTCGTTTTGAGTATATAAATCTCCCCAAGGATAAGTTGCAGCCTGAAGACCTCCACGACCTGCATATTCCCATTCTGCTTCACTAGGCAAACGGAATTTATTTACCGGGTTTCTACCTTTTTTCTTTTTAATCCAAGAATTTTTCAAGAGCGTTTTCCAATTACAGAAAGCTTTGGCTTGTTTCCAAGTAACTCCAACTACAGGATAGTCATCATAAGCCGCATGCCAGAAATAATCATTATGCATTGGCTCATTATATGAGTAAGCAAAATCTTTGATCCAAACTGTAGTATCTGGATAGATTGGCAATTTTTCTGTTTTTAGATACTTACTTCTTTTAGATCTGTAATCTGTACTTTTATCTCTGGCCGCTCCATCCGTATCGAATTCTTGATAAAAGAACTCTAACGTAGAAACATCAAAAGTCTTCAAACCATTAAACCACTCTGAAGGAGGAAGATACAATCCATCCATAACTTCTACATAAGCCTCATCCGGATATTTCTGAGGATCTGTAATAAGTTTTACTTTTTTATTTAGTTTTCTTCCATGATAGAAGTCATCTCCCTGTCCTAAGCTATAGTAGTTCTCATACATATACTTATCATACGGACTCATATTGGCAACATCACCTCCGTCTGCAAATGCATATTCTCCGATACCGCCACTTCCCGGAGTCGCTCCCTCTTCATCAGCTCTAATTGCCAAACGAGTTCTGATAATAGAATCTTTAACCCATTCTACAAACTGACGATACTTAGAGTTAGACGTCTCGAATTCGTCCATATAGAAAGAACGAACCGTAACGGTTTTAGAATTTGCATCTCCTATACCTGCCAAATCATCATCGGATTTACCCATGATGAATGAACCTCCGGGTACAAGAGTCATTTCATAAGGAGTTTCAGAACGCCATTTTTTTCCTTTCACTCCAACAACTTCTCCTCTATCTCCCGAACTACAACTAAGTAGCAGAGACACGACAGATAACATTACAATTGATTTCTTCATATAAAAATCCGGTATTAAAGTAGTCTTTATTTTAAGGGCGTAAACCTATTTCTTTTTTTTCAAAAAAACAACTTTTTATTAACTTTTTTTTCTGACTCCGCCCTCTGGTTTTAAACCATGATTAACGGAAGCATCTATTATATTATTGTATAGCTAAGTATTTTTTTTGGGCTTTCCACCACCTTTCAGGGTAACCCCCTTGAGAAGCTTCAAGATAATCCTCATACCTACAAGGCAATAACGTAAAATTGCCTATTTTATTTTCTTGTTCCTTATCAAACACAACCTTCATCCACCAACGTTGAGAAAATTCGCTCTTATAAAAAACAAGTTCTTCATCTTCACTCAAAGTGACGATATACTTCACATAATTGCTGATTTCTGTCTCGGGAAACTCCTTATATCTGCAGCAATATCCTTCAATAAAATACCAAATGATTTGAGACTGAAGTACGGCTTCGCTAGCCAAATTGCCATCCGTATTGAAAATTCCGAATATCGAAACCCTGTCACTTATTCCGGCATAGCGTGCTATAGCACAAATTTCTTTACCGGTGAATCCGTTGGGCACAAACTTAGAAAAATTCCCGGTATAAACAGATTGAACAGAATAAAAATCTATACTAACTAAATCTGCATCTCTAAGCACCGGTTCAGCCAGCGTAATATCTGTAGTAACCTCTCCTAAACGATAAGCATCAAAATATAACTTCTCTATTAAATCTATCTCTTCTTGAGCATTATAATAGATTTGATATCCCACATTGCTATATCCAAGCAGGTTGTTTGGCTCGTCCATAATAATTTTAGTGAGATAAGAATCTGCAGACACAGGCAATTCTGCTTTCCCGAAATCGAACTTACTATCCACAGAAACCATGTTTACCATTTTGCCTAAGCGGTCGTAAGCCCTATACAAAGGATAGGTTAAGTCTTGAGAACCTCCTAAAACTATAAGTACGATTTTCTTTTTAAGTAAATAAGACGCGGTTTGATTGAGAGCAAAATAAGTATCTTCTAAAGACTCACCTTGATCGATATTTCCAAGGTCTGCAATAGTGCAATCCCAATTCCCAAAGAATAAAGAATAAAATTCTTTTCGTAACAACATTAAATCAGGCACATCACTTCTACCGGCTCCTCTGTTATCAGGAACTCCTACAAGAGCAATTTGCACTTTATCCAGATTCGGAAAACCCGAATCGTCATGCAACAACACTCTACTTCCTAATTGTTGAAGGGAAAGTCCCTGTACAAAAGCAGTAATTTCAGGCTCTACGGGTTGTAAGAAATCTGTCATTATTTAATATTGTGTTTGGTTGGCTGGAAAAATGGAATTTTATTTTTTCTTTTTAGGGGCTTTTTGCTCCAAATAAGCTTTTGCCTGCTCCAAAGTAAGGCTCGAAGCATCGACTTCTTTACCTAATTCTACTTTGGTTTTGCCTTTCAAGATTACCGAACGCCCCCATCTTGCTTTTTCGACTCTGATACCTTCGCTCTCCCAATTGTGAATTACCTTCTCTTCTTCTTTGCGAAGTTTATCTTCGATAAGTTCTTTTATATCCTCTTGAGAAAGGTTGTCAAAGTTATATTTTTTATTGACATTGATAAACATTCCGTTCCATTTTATGAATGGTCCGAAACGACCTGTTCCTTTCTGAACCGGAAGACCTTCGTATTCCCCTATAGGAGCATCGGCTTTTTGTTTTTGAGAAATCAACTCAATGGCTCTTTCCATAGTCACATCAAGTGGTTCCTCTCCTTTATCTAAAGAAATGAATGTTTTGCCGAAACGAACATAAGGGCCAAAGCGACCTACATTCACCTCAACTTCTTCTCCTTGATAAGTACCTAAAGTTTTTGGCAATAGGAATAAATCCAAAGCCTCTTCTAGAGTGATAGTTGTTATATTTTGGTCTGGTCTAAGCGAAGCATATTTTTTCTCTTTATCATCCGGGTCACCGATTTGAGCCATAGCCCCAAATCGTCCTAAACGAACAGAAACCATTTTTCCTGTTTTAGGGTCTTTACCTAAAATTCGCTCTCCGGATTCTCTTTCTGCCGAAGTTTCCACTTCTTTTACGATAGGGTGAAAGTGCTCATAAAAGCGACTAATCATCTTCGTCCAATCCTCATTACCTGAAGCTATCTCATCAAAGTCCTGCTCCACTTTAGCCGTGAAGTTATAGTCCAAAATCGTATTGAAATGATTCACCAAAAAATCATTCACAATCATTCCTATATCAGTAGGAATAAGCTTTCCTTTATCGGAGCCTGTTTTCTCTACGAGCTGTTTCTCCTTAATAGTGGCTCCTTTTAAAGTAATTTGAATATAGGGTTGTTCTTTTCCTTCTGAATTTCCTTTCTCTACATAATTTCTACTAATGATTGTTGAAATAGTAGGCGCATAAGTCGAAGGACGGCCAATCCCTAACTCTTCTAACTTTTTCACCAGCGAAGCTTCTGTATAACGGGCAGGTGGTTTTGAGAAACGCTCTGTAGCAGTTATATAATTATTAAGGAGTTTCTCTCCTGTTTTAAGAGGAGGCAACATTCCTTCTTGTTCTTCATCTTCGTCGTCATTTCCTTCAAGGTATACTTTCAAGAATCCCTCAAAAAGCAACACCTCTCCGGTCGCCGTAAAGATTTCTTTATGATTATCAGCTTCGATTTTTACGTGAGTCCGCTCTAATTTAGCTTCACTCATTTGCGAAGCGATTGTTCTTTTCCAGATTAATTCATACAGACGGGTTTGCTCTCTGTCTGCCATGATCGTATGACGGCTCATATCTGTTGGACGAATAGCCTCATGAGCCTCTTGCGCTCCTTTGCTTTTGGTTACGAAACTCCTTGGAGCGCTGTATTCCTCCCCGTAAGAAGCAACAATTTCTTTTCTGATTGCCTCTGTAGCTTCTTGAGAAAGGTTCACACTATCAGTTCTCATATAAGTAATAAGCCCCGCTTCATACAAGCGTTGCGCTACTACCATGGTTTGAGAAACTGAAAAATGAAGTTTCCTAGAAGCCTCCTGCTGCAAAGTTGAAGTCGTAAAAGGAGGTGCCGGCGATTTTTTGGTCGGTTTGGTTTCTAGATCAGAAACTCTGTAATTAGACCCAATATTTTTATTTAGAAAATCTTCTGCCTCTTTTTTAGTTGCAAAATTTTTCGGAATTTTAGCTTTGAATGTTTTTCCGGCTTCAGTAATGAATTCTGCACTTATCGAAAAAGAAACTTCTGATTTGAAGTTTTGAATTTCTTTTTCTCTCTCTACAATCAAACGTACAGAAACAGACTGCACTCTACCTGCTGAAAGTCCGGATTTGATTTTTTTCCATAAAACAGGCGAAAGTTCATACCCCACTAATCGATCTAGTACTCTTCTTGCCTGCTGAGCATTTACCAAATTGTAGTCAATTCCTCTTGGGTTTTGAATAGCTTTTTCGATAGCTGATTTTGTGATTTCGTGAAAAACGATACGTTTAGTTTTAGCTTCATCTAACTTTAAAGTCTCTGCCAAATGCCACGATATGGCCTCTCCTTCACGGTCCTCATCGGAAGCCAACCAAACAGTTTCTGCTTTTGAAGCTAATTCTTTAAGTCTTTTTACAACCGCTTTTTTATCTGGAGAAACAATATATTTTGGTTTAAAGTTATTCTTGATATCCACTCCCATCTCACTGGAAGGCAAATCGGAAATATGCCCGAAACTGGACTCCACCTGATATTCTTTACCCAAGAATTTCTCTATGGTTTTTGCCTTAGCAGGAGACTCCACTATCACTAAATTCTTTGCCATCTGATTTTATTTTGTGTGCAAAAGTAGAATTTTTTGTTTAAAGTTTCTGGTTTTTATCAAGTGTTAACCTTTAGTCTTTTTAATTATTGACTTTCAAACTAAAAATATAAGCTAAAAGTTGTGCAGTTTTGACACTACACAACTTATTAGCAAATTCTTAATTTATTCGATTAAACCTGAATAATAACAACCTATACGTTTGAAGCGATGGCTTCTGCCAACACTTTAAACTCTTCTTGAGTAAGACTCACTTTATGCTGAAAGGTCATTTCTTTCATCTCGTTGAGAGGTATGAGATGAACATGAACATGAGGCACTTCGAGCCCCACTACTGCCATTCCGATACGTTTGCACGGAACAGTTTTTTCTAGAGCTTGAGCCACATCATGAGCAAAAGCCATAAGCTCTAAGTAGTGTTCTTTGCCCATATCAAAAATCTTATTGATTTCCTGTTTCGGGACACAAAGTGTATGTCCTTTTGCATTTGGGTTTACATCAAGGAAAGCAATAAATTTATCGTTCTCTGCTACGATATGAGCAGGAATTTCACGATTGATTATTTTAGTGAATATAGAACTCATGGATTACTCTCTTGTAATTTCTAGGATTTCAAACTGTAATTTTCCGTTAGGAACAGTAATTTCAGCAATTTCTCCTACAGACTTTCCTAAAAGACCTTTCCCTATTGGTGAAGTCACAGAAATTTTATTGCTTTTCAAATCTGCTTCGCTCTCAGCCACCAAAGTGTACGTAAGCTCCATATTATTAGCTACGTTTCTAATCTTAACTTTAGACAACACCAATACTTTTGATGTATCTAGTTGCGATTCATCAATTAGTCTTGCATTAGCGTATAGCTCCTCCAATTTGGCGATTTTCATCTCTAATAGACCTTGAGCCTCTTTAGCAGCATCATATTCTGCATTTTCAGACAAATCACCTTTATCTCTTGCCTCTGCAATTGCCTGAGAAGCCTTAGGACGTTCTACCGCTTTCAGATACTCCAACTCTTCTTTTAACTTTTTTAGTCCTTCTGCTGTGTAATACGACACTTTACTCATAATCCTTATTTTATAAATAGAAAGAATCCCAAAAAAATGGGATTCTTCGGTTTAAAATTATTTTATATCTTAGCTGTTCGTTATTGTGCTTTTTAAACGAAGTCCAAAGATATAATTTATTCTTTATATTCACAACTTTCAGTTGATATTTTTATGAGACATTCTTTTTTAGTAACTATATTCTCTCTTTTTGTGTTGATTGCAAGTAGTTGTTCAAGCGATAACAACATTGGCCTCAACAATCCTTATATCCCGAACTATTCGTTTTCGATAGAAATTAATATGAATTTACCGATGTATAACAACCTGCAGTATCCGAGCAATGCTGTTTTGATAACCACCAATGGAGTGGGAGCCAACGGAGTCATCATTTTTAATGCAGGAGGCACCTATAGAGCGTATGAGGCGAACTGTCCTAATCAATACATCAGTGCTTGCTCTCAACTTGAAATAAACGGCATCAAAGCTATTTGCCCTTGCGATAATTTAGAATACAGTCTTTTTACAGGTCTACCTATGGGCGAAGGTGAATATCCGATGAAACCTTATCGCATCGAACAAAACGGAAGTGTTCTAAGAGTCTTTAATTAATTTGAATTTTATTTTCCTCCGAAAGTTTGATAAAACTCGAAAACCTTTTTGGCTCTTGAAGCTCCTATCACTTTCGCAATTTCCTCTTCGCTGGCTTTTGACAACCGTTTTACAGAACGGAAATGTTTGATAAGAGCAACCATTGATTTTTCGCCAATTCCCGGAATGGTTTCGATAGAAGTTTTTAGAGCATTATTGCTTCGCTTTTGTCTGTGAAAAGTGATTCCAAAACGATGAGCTTCGTTTCTGAGTTGTTGAATAACTTTTAAAGTCTCTGACTTCTTATCCAAATACAACGGAACTGGATCATTAGGGTAAAACAATTCTTCCAAACGTTTTGCAATTCCCAAAATCGCAATTTTTCCTCTTAGACCAAGAGCTTCCAAGCTTTTCAAAGCAGAAGAAAGTTGACCTTTCCCTCCGTCAATAATAATCAAATCAGGTAATTTTTCACCTTCATCCAAAAGACGTTTGTATCTTCTGTACACCACTTCTTCCATCGAAGCAAAGTCATTCGGCCCTTCAACAGTTTTGATATTAAAGTGGCGGTAATCTTTTTTACTTGGTTTACCATCTTTGAAGACTACACAAGCAGCCACCGGATTAGTTCCTTGAATATTGGAATTATCGAAACACTCAATATGTCTTGGCTCAACCGAAAGTCGCAAATCAGACTTCATTTGAGCCATGAGTCTGTTAGTATGCCTATCAGGATCGGTGATTTTTACTTGTTTGAGTTGATCTAAACGATAAAACTTAGCATTACGTTCAGACAAATCCAAGAGTTGTTTCTTATCTCCTAATTTCGGGACCGTAACTTTGATGTTTTCCCCTAAATCGAGTTCAAATGGCAAGATGACTTCTTTTGTATTCAAATTAAATCGTTCTCGGAGCTCCACCACAGCAATACTCAACAAATCTTCATCGGTTTCTTCGAGTTTCTTTTTGATTTCCATCGTATGCGAACGAATCACTGCTCCGTAAGAAATCTGCAAGAAGTTGACATAAGCAAAGTCATCATCAGACACAATTGAGAACACATCCACGTTGGAAATCTTAGGATTCACAATAGTAGATTTAGCCTGATAATTCTCCAGTACTTCTATTTTTTCTTTGACTTTTTGAGCCTCTTCGAACTCAAGGTTTTGAGCATAACGGTTCATTAAAGCCTTAAACTCGTGAAGAGAGTCTTTGAAATTTCCTTTTAGAATCTCACGAACACCTTTTATTTTTTGTTCGTATTCGGCTTCACTCTCGTAACCCTCACATGGTCCTTTGCAGTTTTTGATATGGTATTCTAAACAGACGGAATATTTTCCAGAACGAATATTCTCAGGAGACAAGTCATAATTACATGTTCGGAGCGGATACAGTTCTTTAATCAAACTCAGAATCGTATTTACAGTTTTGAAACTCGTGTATGGTCCAAAATATTCAGAGCCGTCGTTTATTTTATTTCGAGTCAGAAAAACTCGAGGAAAAGGTTCTCTTTTTATGCAAATCCAAGGGTAGGTTTTGTCGTCTTTTAGCAAGACGTTGTATCGAGGTTGGTATTGTTTGATAAGATTATTCTCCAACAGCAAGGCATCACTTTCTGTTGGCACTACAATATGTTTTATCGTAGCGATCTTTTTTACTAAAACTCGGGTTTTCCCGTTTTCGTGAACTTTCGTAAAATAAGACGAAACCCTTTTTTTTAGGTTTTTTGCTTTCCCGACATACAAAATTTTCCCATCCTTATCATAATACTGATATACTCCCGGATTATCAGGAAGTGTTTGTATTTGTAATTCTAAAGGACTGAGTTGCATACTGCAAATTTAGCCTTTTTTATTGTGAAAAACTCATAAACTAAGCCATTGCTTAAATTCTGAAGCCTTATTCTTACTCACAATAATATTTATAGGAGACCTTGGTGTTGTCTCGACTTTTAGTTGGTTATTTCCGTATTTGTATATTTTATCAATCGCTTTGATAGACAATACAAACTGTCTGTTTGCCCTAAAAAAGTAAGTTTTATCGAAATCTCCATAGAGTTCATCCAAACTATTGTTGCTATGAAAGATTTTTCCATCCAAACAACAGATGTATGTTACTGTGTTTTCTGTATAAACATAGGCAATTTCATCTGTATTTATAGGGATTATTTCATCTTTCTTATAAGCGACTATCCGTTTTTTATATTCAGTTTTGTTATTGGTTTCTGTATTCTGAATTTCATTGATTTTCTCTTTATACAAAACCAAATCATAATTCAGTTTCGATAGCGAAAGTACTTCTTTAGAAAGACCTTCGTTCTGAGTCTCTAAATCTTTTTCATATTTTCTGTTAATCAATCGAACGGCAAAAACAGACAAAAGCACAATCAGGATTCCTGAAGCCAAATAAATCAAAACAAAATTGATTTTCAACCGTTGAATGTAGTTGGTAATACTATCTGTATCAACATACACAGCTACAATCCAATCAGTATTTTTAACAGGATAAAGATAAATCACCTCTGTATTTCGGTTCTCTGTCGAAGTTTTTAGGGTTTGAGGTTTGAGGCTTAATATTTTTTGGAAATCGTCTGTATCTAATTCGTCATACATTACAGGCTGAACATAAAGCTCATCTGAAATTATTTGTTTTCCTATTTTTTGTTGACTGGGATGACAAATTTGTACTCCAGACCAATCTAGCATACATATAAAACCTAATTCGTTATTGGTATTTTCTATGCTTTTTTGCAGGTTATTTATGACAACTTCTTTAGGTAATCCGCTTTCGATTTGATACTGCACAAGTCCTGAAATTTTGTTAGCTTCTCTTTTTCCAGATTCAATTTGACTCTTCAAGAAAGACTCTGTAGCTATTTGGAGCATATAGTTCATCCCAAAGTAACTTATAGCAAATGTAATAAGGGAAAGCCCTAAAAAAGTAAACAAATAAAGATTGTCTTTTTTCATTATTTTCTTATATCATTCAAAGGCTATTTTTCCTTTTTAAGTTATTTTTTCCCCTTTTGAACCATTTTTTTGATACACAGAAGCACCTTGTAAGATTATTTTTGTCTTGTCAAATTTAAAAAAAAATACTATGAAGACAACTTTATTTATTACAAAAGCAATGCTGTTTCTTTTTCTGATTTCAGCACAGGCACAACAAACTCACAACATTAATTGGGGGATGTCAACAACCAACCAACAAGCCTCTATTACTATTGATGTTGGAGATACGATAAAGTGGATATGGGTAGATAACGGAATGCCACATGATGTGAGTAGTATTGACCCTAATGCACCCGAAGGGTTCGGAAGTCCTTTAATGTCAACCTTGGGTTATGAATACTCCTTTACTTTTGATTCAGAAGTAACTTTTAATTACAGATGTTCTGTTCATCCCGGAACCATGTTCGGAACCATAACTGTTGTAGGAGCAGCCGAAGAAGTAATCACTATCCCCGATGCTGCTTTTAAGTCCTATTTAGTAGGGAATACTTCTATCAACACGAATGGTGACAGTGAAATTCAAGTTAGTGAAGCTCAATCGTTTACTGGCGCTATTAATTGCCCTAACTTAGGCATCCTAGACCTGACCGGAATTGAAGCTTTCACCCAAATTACAGGGTTAAATTGTTCTAATAACATGCTTACAATATTAGATATTAGCAACAATACTGCTTTAACGAACTTGGATTGCTCGAATAATAATCTTGCTTCTTTAATTGTAACCAATAACACGCAACTTTCAGAATTGTATTGCGGTGGAAATGCTTTATCTGATTTAGACATTACAAACCAAACGTCTCTAATAATTTTAGACTGTGGAGGTAACAACTTATCTTCTTTAAACCTGAGCAACAATACTGCATTAACTGAAATCTATTGCTCTGATTTGCATCTTACGGATTTAGATTTAAGCACAAACACTAATCTAACCACTATAGATTGTAGTCAAAACCATATCTTATCTAGTTTGAATGTGCAAAACGGAAATAATATGAATGTTGTATTCTTCAGTGCTCTTGGAAATACAGAACTCAGTTGTATTAAGGTAGATGATGCAGATTACAGCACAACCAATTGGACTAATATTGAAGAAGGAACAATATTTAGTGAAACTTGTAGTGTTGCTGTTGACGATTTCACTAAGTCACAATTTTCAATATACCCGAATCCTGTAGAAAATATATTTACTATCGAATCGCTAACTCCTATACAGAGATACAGTATCTTTGATTTACAGGGTAAACAATTGGTTGAAAATACAACAAACACTCTAGAGTTGTTGTTGCATGTAGATATTACTATTTTTGATAGTGGTATTTATTTTATCAAAGTATCTAATTCGAATCAACAAACCTCTATTTTCAAAATTATTAAAAAATAATTATCAACCCAAAACACAATAGTATGAGCAAGATACTCTTAAA
>Ga0209075_1001979_pt1 | contig 18690 bp, 19 predicted proteins | sample Stecom2011_FD_187523 | JGI IMG/M metagenome (GOLD analysis project Ga0209075, IMG submission 187523) | Agricultural soil microbial communities from Utah to study Nitrogen management - Steer compost 2011 (SPAdes) (version 2) | ecosystem: Environmental > Terrestrial > Soil > Agricultural land...
ACCAACAAAACCACTGCAATCAAAGCCAGTAGCACGACTGCTGCCGCCGTAGCGGTATGGCGTGCCAAGCAGAGTTTTACTGCGATCTAACAAGCTTTCATTGAGGCCAGGCAACTTATACTCATTTAGAGTAGTGTCTTCCTGCAGCTCTACAGCAGCTTGCTGGGCTTCATCGAAACGATCTAAGACTGCAACTAAGGCTCGAGAATTGAGCTCTATAGTGTCTCGCTTAACTGAAGCTGTATCGCGCTGCTCGGTGTTTAAATTGGCACATGAAGCCAATACTAAACAGCTCACACCGCAGGCGATGCTCTTTATTAATTTAGACATACATACAAAGTACTTTCTGATTTAGCGGTGCAATATGCCTTGCATTGACACAAAGTGCAAATTTAATGGTCAATTAATGTGACTTGCTTAATGATTAACCGTCAGAGCGAGCAGCATCGACAACTGACATAAAGGCCGCCCACTTTGTGCTTGCCAGGCATTAAAAGCTTCTTGCACCAGTGCTAAATCACGCTGACTGGTGGGACGTTTTGTCACAATATCCTGCGCTACTAACGCCGCAACAACATCATCACTGAGCACAAAAGTATCTTTACCGGCCATGCGTAAAAAGCGCGGCGCCGACAAACCACCCAACTGATGACCATGCTTAGCCAAATAACGCCACAAACCAACAATATCATCCTCAGGCCACTGCGCTAAAAAAGCGCCAAAGCTGCCAAACTCATGACGAATATCCAACAACATTTGCGCATTACGCGGCACGCTTTTAAGCTTGCCCAGATGCCGAATAATCCGTGTATCTTGCATCAAGCGCTCGATGTGCTCGGCACTCAGCAGCACCACCTTTTCCGGATTAAACTGCCAAAACACTTCTTCAAAGTTCGGCCATTTAGCGTCCACCACACTGTGGCGTAAACCCGCACGAAACACCCGCAAGGCGATGAGTGACAGATAGCGATCATCAGGTACAGAAATCAACTGCGTCTTCGTTGCAGGTTGCGGCAAACGCGCTTCTAAAGCTTTAAGTGAGCCAAAACGATTGATACCGTACTCAAGCATCCACTGAAAATCTCGCATAGCCGTTAAGTACCTGTTACGTAGTTGCAGTCTTATTTAAGCTGCAGAGAAACCATTAATTAACTCCCTGCTCGATTTGACTCACTAGAGCATAGAATTCGCTGAAGCAGCCTAAGCAGGTACTACAAGAAGCCCTGCTAACTTCATCCTTTACGTACGCATGCCTCGCCCTGAGATCAATAAGCGCACGCACACCACATATAAAATCAATGTAGTCAGCAGCATCAAGCCAATGGCTACGCTGATATCGATATCTGAGACACCGAGAATACCGTAACGGAAGGCGTTAACCATGTGCAAAATCGGGTTAGCCAAGGAAATAGTTTTCCAAAACGGACCGAGCATATCAATCGAATAGAACACGCCACCCAGATAGGTTAATGGCGTCAGCACAAAGGATGGAATAATCGAGATATCATCAAAGTTACGGGCAAACACCGCATTGAGGAAGCCGCCCAGAGCAAACACCGCAGAAGTACAGACAATCACCACCATCGTGATGGTTAAATTGTGCACCTGCAGATCGGTAAAAAACAGCGACAACAGGGTAACAATCACTGCTACGCCGAGGCCGCGCAAAATCCCACCCATCACAAACCCAATCAAAATGGTATGCGGTGACACCGGTGACACCATCAACTCTTCAATCGAATGCTGAAACTTGGCACTAAAGAAACTCGAAACCACGTTACTGTAAGAGTTGGTAATCACCGACATCATGATCAAACCAGGAACAATGTACTGCATGTAGGTAAAGCCATGCATGTCGCCAATTTGGCTGCCAATCAAATTGCCGAAAATCACAAAGTACAGCACCATCGTGATCGCTGGCGGCAGCAAGGTCTGCGGCCAAATTCTTAAAAAACGACGGGCTTCACGATAGACGATGGTTTGCAGGGCAACCAAGTTAGATTTCAGCTCTGTACTCATGCCTGATCACCTGACAAATTTTTCTCTACCAATGACACAAAAAGCTCCTCCAGCCGGTTACTTTTATTGCGCAAACTCAGCACTTCAATACCTTGTACCGACAGTTGGGTAAACAAATCGGTTAAACCGCGATGCTTTTCCACCTGTACTTGCAAGGTACACTCATCAAGCAACTGCGCAGGATAACCCTCCAACTCTGGCGCGACGTTTTGTGTCTCTTTTAAATCCAGCAAAAACGTCTCTTTCGACAACTGCCCCAACAAAGCTCGCATACTGGTATTCTCGACAATACAGCCGTGGTCAATAATGGCGATGTTGCGACACAGCTGCTCAGCTTCTTCCAGATAATGAGTGGTGAGAATAATCGTTGTGCCCTGCTCGTTGAGCTCAGTTAAGTACTCCCACATCGAACGACGCAGCTCAATATCAACACCTGCGGTTGGCTCATCGAGAATCAACAAGCGCGGCCGATGCATCAAAGCACGAGCAATCATCAAGCGACGCTTCATCCCACCAGAGAGCATCCGCGAAGCCACATCACGCTTATCCCATAAACCCAGCTGTTTGAGCAGCTCTTCAGCACGCATGCGTGCGTCTTTGAGCTTGATGCCGTAATAGCCTGCCTGGGTGGTTAAGATATTTTGCGCGGTTTCAAACTGATTGAAATTAAACTCTTGCGGCACCAAACCAATGCAGCGTTTTAACGCTAAAGGATCAGTATCCAAATCATGGCCAAATACCTGCACACTGCCACTGCTTTTAGTGACCAAGGTAGATAGGATACCAATAGTTGTGGATTTGCCAGCGCCATTGGGTCCTAGCAAAGCGAAGAAATCGCCTTCAGCGACCTCTAAATCAACACCTTTGAGGGCTTCAAAGCCATTGGCATAGCTTTTTCGTAACTGCTTAATCGATAACGCCAAAGTCATAATAATTTGCACACAATCATAAGATTTGATCTATAGAAATGGGGGCTGCAGCGCCATTTTGCAAGAGGCGCTGAGCCAGAGAATCTTTACAGCGTGCCTAACGGGTAAAACTCACCTTTACTGCATACGCCCAACACCTTTTGCCCGTCCACAATACGCTCCTGCGCAGAGTTCACCAGCAAATAAAAATCACTGCGCTGCAGCAAAACTGCAAGGTTGTTGCCAATTGACACATAAGGCGATGGCTCTTGAGTATCGGGATCTGTTTCAACATGCAAAGGATGCTCGGCGCTAATCTGCACGGTATCACCAAGATTGGTGGTCACATACAGCACTTGCTGCCCCTCTTCGTCTTGCGCTTTCACCTCAACCGAAACAAAGGGTGCGTCTTCAACCTCAACCGTCAGCTTTTCTACCGGTGTTACCAGAAAGTACTGATCACCTTCACGGCGGAGTAATCGCGAGAAGAGTTGCACTAGTGCAGAACGCTCAATCAGGCCACCTTGATGATACCAGCGCCCATCACGGGCAATGCGCATCTCGCTATCGCCGAGCTGAGAAGGATTCCAATCCGCGCTATAGGATAAACGCTCGGCTGTACTGCTTAAGCGTTGCAGTACATCGCTGTGTTCAGGAGCTTGCATAAAACTGGCCTTATCTGGGGGTTTAATGTCTGCCGCTAGCGCTGAGGAACAATGAACAGCAGCAAGTCAGCGACTTTTAACTTACCCGGCGTACGATCAAATCCACTTACAAGCCACGCTGCCATTCTTGACGCAACGCCATGGTTTCTGGATGCTCGATTGCCTGTTGTAATTGCGCTAAGAAACGCTGTTTATCGACGCCCAAGGTGCCTTTCAACGGTAAGTAGTTAGAAGCATGGTCACTACGAAACACCGTATCTTTAAGTTCTAACTGGCTGATTAAGCGCTGCAACTCAACAAACAAAGCGTGCTGATCCAAGGGCTCAAACTCAGGAAAGCGCTGCTTAAAGCGCGCATCACCCAGTGGAAAGCTGACAACCAGGGTCGAGAGGTATTCAGGTTGCGTAGCATTCATTAAAGCCGCTGACTGGTCAGCATGCTGCGCACTTAAACTACGCCCGCCTAAACCATTAAGAATCATTACTGAACGCGTAATCCCTGCCTCACCCAGCTTAGTTAAGGCGCTGAGGGTGGAGGCAAAAGTCTCGCCCTTGTTGACCTTTTCGAGCACTTCATCGTCGCCGGATTCAGCACCAACATACACCATTTTTAACCCAGCATCGGCCAACTCTTGTAACTCGCTGACTGATTTATTTTTCAGGTTGCTGGGCAAGCAATAGCTGGATACACGCTGCACAGTCGGCAGATGCTCGCGAATGGCTTGCAAAACAGTCAACAGACGTCGCGTTGACAGCGCCAATGCATCGCCATCAGCGAGGAACACACGCTGTACAATCATCTGCTCAGAAACACGTTGAATCTCGCTCAGCACCTGTTTTTCATCACGCACGGAAAACTTCTTCTGCGGTGCGGTATACATTTCGCAAAAAGTACACTTATTCCAAGAGCAACCATTGGTCAGCGGCAAAATCAGCGAATGCGCCTCACTGGGCGGGCGAAATACCGGTTCGATGTAATCAATAGGCCAGGTCTGCGACATTGTACTTAACCTCTATAAAGCATCATCAAGCAATTTTTTCGGTGCTTCTTCACGCTTAGTACGCTTATTACCCATGCGCACACCAATATCCATAAGGAACTGGAAAAAGCCTTCTTGGTCTTCTAAAACATTGCTCCAGAAAGGCGAATGATACAAAGCCACTGCGCCATGCACCAACGCCCAAGCGGCGCAGTAATGGAAATAAGGCGGCACATCTTCCAACTTGCCCTCATCAATGCGGCCTTCAATTAGACGCGTTAAACGCTCAAAGTTAGAGGCACGAATAGTATGCAACTGCTCAACCATTTCTGGCACTTGATGGCCTTTCAGAACTTTTTCTTCAAGTCGATCAAATAAGCGATAACGCTGCGGGTCGCGCATCCGGAAGGCGAAGTAAGCACGTGACAGTGCTTCTTTATCGCTGGCAACACTTTCTGAGTGAAACAACTCATTGAGCTCTCGCTCATAATCAAGCATTAAGCGTAAATAAATCTCTGCTTTAGATTTGAAGTGTTTATAGATAGTGCCTTTACCGATGCCTACTGCATCAGCAATCATTTCTACAGTGACAGAGTCTTCACCCTGCTCTAGAAATAACTTAAGGGAGGTATCAAGAATTTCTTGCTCGCGGCGACGAAACTCGCGCACTTTACGTGACTCTTTTTGCATATCAGGACTGTCTGGTCAAAAAATGAAGAGTCTATTATGAACGCATTCGTAAAAATTGCACGAAACAAGTGAAATTTCTAAAGTGACGCAATACGCAAGAACAGTCAGTTCTTGCGTATACATTTTAACCGAGATGAGATTTAGCCAAGTCGCGCTAACATTTTTGCTTCATCCGCCAGCAAAGTTTGCAACGACTCTCTTTGCAAGATGCGTTGCTTATGTGCAGCGAGTTTAGGCCAGCGCGCTGCATCAAGCTCTTCATGACCGTAAGAAAAATTGACCCACTGAGTGACGATTGCAAGGTCAGCTAAAGTAAACCGCTGCGCAACGAAGTAATCATTCTCAGCCAACTGCTGTTCTAAATAATCAAAATGAGTGACTAATTTAGCCAAAGCTTTTTGTACAGCGGCTTCATCGCAGGGTAAGCCCATGCTTTTAGCAAGGGTGCGGTTAAAAAACACAGTAAAAGTTGCTAAGGGAGCCACTTCATAGTCTGCATATTTTTCAAACCAACGAATCTGCGCTACTTCTTCTGGACTATTGCCGCATAAGGCAGCGGTTTGCGGGTATTTTTGTTCTAGATAACTGCAAATCACTGAAGAATCACAGATATCAAAGTCGCCGTCACGCAAAGCAGGAATGCGACCCAAAGGATTGATTTTGAAGTACCAATCTGGCTGATTACGTGGAAGAATTAACTCCATCCTGTAATCCAGCTTTTTCTCTAATAAACATCCTCTAACTTTACGAACAAAGGGTGATAAAGCAGCACCGTAGACGATTAAGCTCATAATGACCTCTTTGGGTGACACGCAAGTATGGATTTAAATCTATTGAGCAGCGCAGCAATAACTGTCAATGCTCAGCTGCGCAGCAACTTCACCACGTCTTCTAACTCAACCACCATTTGACGAATGAGCTGCTTAAACTGACTGCCCTCATCACTCACTTCAGCACTGGACAAACGCTGACGTGCGCCGCCAATAGTAAAGCCCTGATCGTATAACAGACTACGAATCTGACGGATCATTAAGACATCATGCTGCTGATAGTAACGGCGGTTACCACGACGTTTAATCTCAGCAAGCTGCTCAAACTCTTGCTCCCAATAGCGCAACACATGCGGCTTAACAGCACACAACTCGCTGGCTTCACCAATGGTAAAATAACGCTTACTTGGGATCGCTGGCAATTCGTGGTTATGACTAGGTTCCAACATAGGCTTCTACCCGATCGCGCAGTTTTTGACCTGGACGAAAAGTCACTACGCGCCGTGCGCTAATAGGAATCTCTTCGCCAGTTTTAGGATTACGACCGGGACGCTGGGCTTTTTCACGCAATTCAAAATTGCCAAAACCAGACAGCTTCACCGGCTCGTTGTTTTCGAGGGCTAAACGAATTTCTTCAAAAAAAGTGTCCACCAACTCTTTGGCTTCACGCTTATTGAGACCGATCTCCATAAACAGGTGCTCGGCCATTTCTGCTTTCGTTAAAGCCCCCATACGCTTACATCCTCAATGTGGCTGCAAAGTTATCAGCCAGCACGGCCAAGATAGCCTGTGTCGCTGCGCTGACTTCATCATCCGTAAGAGTGCGCGAAGGATGCTGCCAGGTCAAGCCGACCGCTAAACTTTTGCAACCTTCTTCCACACCTTTGCCTTGATAGACATCAAACAGACGGATTTGCGTTAAAAACTCACCGGCAGCGCTGCGCATCGCCGCCATCAACTGCTCGGCAGGCACTTCAGCTTTAACCACTAAAGCCAAGTCGCGGCGCACTTCAGGGAAGCGTGACAGCTCTTTAAAGGCTGGCAAACGTCCTGAACTGATCGCATCCAGTTGTACTTCAAACATCAGCACTTGCTGGTCAATGTCTAACTCAGTGGCCAACTGCGGATGCAAGGTACCGACAAAACCAACCGCCTGGCCATTACGTTCAATACGCGCACATTGACCTGGGTGGAAGGCATGCTGCTGGCACGGAACAAAAGTGAAGCTGTCGCTATCACCTGCAGCAGCCAGCACTGCTTCAACATCGGCTTTAATGTCGTAAAAATCGACGGTTTCTTTACCGTGCGTCCACAACTCGGGCAAACGTGCACCCGTGATCACACCGGCGAGCATACGCTCTTGCTTAAGATCTTCCAGTTGACCAACAAAGCTCAAGCCGCTCTCAAATAATCGCACGCGATCTTGCTGACGATTAAGGTTGTGCTGCAAGGCTTTAAGCAAGCCTGGCAGTAAAGAGGCGCGCATCACCGACAGCTCAGCTGAAATCGGGTTGGCCAAGGTTAAGGCTTTCAGTTCAGGATGAAACGCGCTGAACAATTCAGGCTCAATAAAGCTATAAGTGATCGCTTCTTGGTAACCACGTGCAACTAACAAACGACGCAATACCGGTAAAGACGCTTGCGCTTCAGATTGTGCTTGCGGCGCTAAGCGTGCTGCTGGGTAGCGCACAGGCAACTGATCGTAACCATATAAGCGACCAATCTCTTCCAGCAAGTCCACTTCGATACTGATATCAAAACGATGACTTGGCACTGCAACAGACCAGACGCCTGCACTCTGCGCGTTAAGCTGTAAGCCTAGCGGCGTCAACAGTGTTTCAATCTCACTATCACTCAAGCTCAAGCCAAACATCTGCTTGACGCGCTCAGCGCGTAAGGTAATAGGCGCAGTGTTCGGTAGGTTCTGCGCATCTTCAGTGACCACCGTAGGACCTGCACTACCACCGACAATGCTTAGCAATAACTCAGTGGCACGCTCAATCGCTTGCGCCGGTAATTGCCAGTCGACACCGCGCTCAAAGCGGTGTGACGCATCGGTATGCAAGCCATAAGAACGCGCTTTACCAGCAATCGCTACTGGCTCAAAGAAAGCACTTTCAAGGAAAATATCGGTGGTTTTACCCACTTCAACACCGCTGTCTGCGCCACCCATGACACCGGCAATCGCCAAAGCGCGTTGCTGATCAGCAATCACCAAGGTATTAGCTTTTAGCTTAATTTCTTGACCATCAAGTAAGGTGATCTCTTCATTGTCTTGCGCCATACGCACGCAAATGCCGCCGTTGATTTGCGCCAGATCAAAGGCATGCAAAGGCTGGCCTAATTCAAGCATCACGTAGTTGGTGACATCAACTACGGCATCAATACTACGAATATCACTGCGCTGTAAACGCTCAACCATCCATGCAGGAGTTGGCTGAGTTAAATCAACACCAGTGATCACCCGTCCGGCATAACGTGGACAGGCTTGTGAGGCAGCAAGCTCAACGGCAACTGTTTGCGCATGACTCGCCGCCACAGCAGTAATCGCAGGTAACTGTACCGCGACGTTATACAGCGCGCCCACTTCACGAGCTAAACCTTGTAGCGATAAACAATCACCACGGTTTGGGGTTAAATCAACTTCAATGCCGGCATCGTTAAGATTCAAACACTCACGAATGCACTGCCCTACCACTGCGTCAGCCGACAGCTCTAATAAGCCATCATTTTCATCGCTGATTTGCAGTTCGCTGGCCGAACACAGCATGCCGAACGACTCAACGCCACGCAGCTTGGCTTTTTTGATCTTAAAATCGCCAGGCAGCACCGCGCCAATACGGGCGAACGGAATTTTTAAACCCGGGCGCACATTCGGTGCACCACACACGATTTGTACAGTCTGCTCGCCATCACTGACTTGGCAAACACGCAGCTTGTCGGCATCAGGGTGTTGCTCAGTGCTTAATACTTCACCGACCACTACACCGCTGAACTCGCCCGCTACAGGGCTGACCGCATCGACTTCTAAGCCGGCCATAGATAAACGTGCCACCAACGCGTCACGTGTGACTTGTGGATCAACTAAACTGCGTAACCATTGTTCACTAAATTTCATGCTGCTCTCCTAAACTCTAAAGGGTATCGACCTAGCGAAACTGGGCTAAAAAGCGCAGGTCGTTATCGAAGAACAGACGCAAATCATTCACGCCATAACGCAACATAGCTAAGCGCTCAACGCCCATACCAAAAGCAAAACCCTGGAACTCTTCAGGGTCAATGCCTGACATACGCAGCACATTCGGATGCACCATGCCGCAACCCATCACTTCCAACCAACCGGTTTGCTTGCACACGCGGCAGCCTTCGCCATTGCACATCACACACTGCATATCGACTTCAGCGGACGGCTCAGTAAAGGGGAAGAACGATGGACGGAAACGCACGCCGAGATCTTTCTCGAAGAACACTCGCAAGAACTCTTCAATGGTGCCTTTCAAATCAGCAAAACTGATGTCTTTATCAATCAACAAACCTTCCACTTGATGGAACATCGGTGAGTGAGTGATATCTGAATCACAACGATACACACGGCCAGGGCAGACAATACGAATCGGCGGACGCTGAGCCTCCATGGTGCGCACTTGCACGGGTGAAGTATGGGTGCGCAGCAGCATATTGGCATTGAAATAGAAGGTGTCGTGCATCGCCCGCGCGGGGTGATGACCAGGAATATTCAACGCTTCAAAGTTGTGATAATCATCTTCAACTTCTGGGCCTTCAGCGATGCCGTAACCAATCTTGGTAAAGAATTGCTCAATGCGCTCAAGGGTGCGGGTAACCGGGTGTAAACCACCGCTTTGTTGACCGCGACCAGACAATGTCACATCAATGGTTTCTGCAGCCAACTTGCTTTCTAAAGCAATACTATCCAAATGCTGCTTGCGGGCATTTAAAGCGTCTTGCACTTGCTCTTTAGCGACATTGATTAAAGCACCTGCTTTAGGACGCTCTTCAGCAGACAATCCACCCAACTGTTTCATCAACTGGGTCAACTCACCTTTTTTACCTAAATAGTGAACCCGTAATTGCTCCAAGCCCTGTGATTCTTCGCTCTGGGCAATGGCTGCTAAAGCCTGTGCCACTAGCGCATCAAGATTTTCCATACAATACTCCAGAGGACCTTGCAAAACACAGCGCGGGTGCTTTGCAAGGTGCTCTTGCTATGACTTACAAAAATAAAGATTCTATACGAAATAAGGGAAGAGCCTAAGCCCTTCCCTTATCAAAAACGCATGTCGCAACGTTTTAAAACTTAGGCCAAAGTGGACTTAGCTTTTTCAACAATTGCCGCAAATGCTGCTTTTTCGTTTACTGCTAAGTCAGCCAGTACTTTACGGTCGATTTCGATTGAAGCCTTTTTCAAGCCTGCAATGAAACGGCTGTAAGACAAACCATTAACACGTGCACCAGCGTTGATACGTGCAATCCACAGAGCGCGGAATTGACGTTTACGCTGACGACGGTCACGGTATGCATATTGACCAGCTTTAATAACCGCTTGCTTAGCTACACGGAATACGCGTGAACGCGCACCATAATAACCTTTAGCAAGTTTCAAGATTTTCTTGTGACGACTACGGGCTACAACACCACGTTTTACACGAGCCATAAAATATTACCTTTATTTATCCAGACCTAAATTAACGAACACGCAACATGCGTTCAACGCGAGCAACATCACTTGGGTGCATCATAGATGTCCCACGTAGTTGACGCTTACGCTTAGTTGTCATTTTGGTCAAGATGTGACTCTTGAAAGCGTGCTTATGTTTAAAACCGTTCGCTGTCGCTTTAAAGCGCTTTTTAGCGCCACTTTTCGTTTTCATCTTTGGCATGTTGAATACTCCGCATTCAGATTGATACGCATAACCTTAAGGCCTGCCGCTGCCCTAGGGGGTTATTTTTTCTTTTTGGGGGCGAGGACCATTATTAACTGGCGTCCTTCCATCTTAGGATGCTGTTCAACGGTGCCGTATTCAGCAAGGTCACCTTCAACCCGCTTCAACAACTCCATTCCCAACTCCTGGTGGGCCATCTCTCGGCCGCGGAATCGTAATGAAACCTTGGCTTTATCCCCATCTTCTAGGAAACGTATCAGGTTGCGTAGTTTTACCTGATAATCCCCGTCTTCCGTCCCTGGTCGAAACTTGATTTCTTTAATTTGTATTTGTTTCTGGTTTTTCTTAGCCGCAGCAACTTGTTTCTTTTTCTCGAACAAGTGCTTGCCGTAGTCCATGATGCGACATACCGGCGGTTCTGCATCAGCAGAAATTTCAACCAGATCCAGCTTAGCTTCATCAGCCGCGGCCAGTGCTTCATCAATCGAGACGATCCCGATCTGCTCACCTTCTGCACCAATCAGGCGCACTTCGCGGGCTGTGATGTTCTCATTAATGGGTGCCTTAGGGGCAGCTCGTCTGTCTTGTCTCATATCTCGCTTGATAATTATCACTCCAAATCTTGGCGACCACGCCGGGAAATCGCAGTATTTAATAACTCACTGAACTGGTCGACGGACATACTTCCGAGGTCTTCACCGCCACGCGTTCGTACTGCAATAGTTTGTGTCTCAACTTCCCTATCGCCAATAACAAGCAAATAAGGAACTTTGAGCAAAGTATGCTCGCGGATTTTAAAGCCGATCTTCTCGTTTCTCAAGTCACTATTGACTCTAAACCCACTTTCTAGCAGATTTTTTTCAACTTTCTTGGCAAAATCACCTTGTTTCTCACTGATATTCATCACGACGGCTTGCGTCGGTGCTAACCAAGCTGGAAATGCACCTTCATAATGCTCAATCAAAATACCAATAAAACGCTCAAATGATCCTAAAATCGCGCGGTGTAACATCACTGGATGTTGACGACTGTTATCTTCACTCACGTATTCTGCATCTAAACGCACCGGCAAGTTAAAGTCGAGCTGTAAAGTACCGCACTGCCAAACACGACCCAAGCAATCACGCAGTGAAAACTCAATCTTCGGCCCGTAGAATGCACCTTCACCCGGCTGCAATTCATAGGCTAAACCAGCTGAATCAAGTGCATCGGCCAAGGCTTTCTCAGCACGATCCCACTGCTCATCTGAACCTACACGCTGCTCAGGGCGAGTCGACAACTTCAACTCAATATCAGTAAAGCCAAAATCTTCGTAAACTTTCTGGGTTAAACGAATAAAGTCAGCTGACTCAGCTTGCATCTGCTCTTCAGTACAGAAGATGTGTGCATCATCCTGTACGAAGCCACGCACACGCATTATACCATGCAACGCACCGGACGGCTCGTTACGGTGGCAAGCGCCGAACTCTGCCAAACGCAGCGGCAGTTCGCGGTAGCTTTTTAAACCCTGATTGTACACCTGCACGTGGCACGGGCAATTCATCGGTTTAATCGCATAATCACGCGACTCAGACTGGGTAACAAACATATTGTCTGCGTAGTTGGTCCAGTGCCCTGACTTTTCCCAAAGGATACGATCAACCACTTGCGGCGTTTTAATTTCTAAATAGCCGTTTTCACGCTGTACTTTGCGCATGTACTGCTCAAGTACTTGATAAATCGTCCAGCCATTGGGGTGCCAGAACACCATACCTGGCGCTTCTTCTTGCATATGAAACAAGTCTAAGCGCTTACCGAGCTTACGGTGATCACGCTTTTCGGCTTCTTCGATACGCTTCACATAAGCAGCCAGTTGCTTCTTATCTGCCCACGCGGTGCCATAAATGCGTTGCAGCTGCTCATTTTTAGAGTCGCCACGCCAGTACGCACCGGAGAAACGGGTCAGCTTGAAAGATTTTAAAAAACGCGTATTAGGCACGTGAGGGCCACGGCACATATCCACGTATTCTTGGTGAAAATACAGGCCCATTTCGGTTTCATCAGGCATATCTTCAATCAAGCGTAATTTGTAATCTTCGCCACGCTCAGTGAAAAGTTTGATGACTTCAGCGCGCGGCGTCAGCTTTTTAATCACATCGTAATCTTGACTGATCAGCTCATTCATGCGCTTTTCAATCGCCTGCATATCATCCGGAGTAAAAGGACGAGCAATCGCGATATCGTAATAAAAGCCTTCATCAATGACGGGGCCAATAACCATTTTCGCTTCAGGAAATAACTGCTTAACCGCATGACCCACCAAGTGCGCGCACGAGTGGCGGATGATCTCTACGCCTTCAGGGTCTTTCGGGGTAATGATCGACAGCGTCGCATCACTGCTAATTACATCAGTGGCATCCATTAAGCGGCCATTGACTCGACCAGCAACGGTCGCTTTAGCCAGTCCCGCACCGATAGATTGGGCGACTTCAAGAATAGAAACAGGCTGTTCAAATGTACGCTGACTGCCGTCAGGGAGAGTAATTACGGGCATGGCGCCTCCTCTGCCTAGTGGTGACCCCTACAATAGGTCACATGGGTTGGGATGAGCCAGTAAGAGCGACTGAGACTGAAGCACACCTGCCATACTGCGGCAGAGGGTTGTACCCGCTCCATTTCAATCGGATTCACTGGGAAAATTGCAATCATGCAAAATAATTGCAGTAAAAACACAAAAGGCCGCACTCGGCGACCTTTTGTTATATTTGGTAGGCACAATTGGATTCGAACCAACGACCCCCACCATGTCAAGGTGGTGCTCTAACCAACTGAGCTATGTGCCTGCAATGGCCGCGTATCCTACACTCAAATTAAGTATTGTCAATCCTTTTTGCTAGCCAATCAGATGCATAAGGATTATCACACTCGATTCAATTACCTTTAGCGATTGCCACCGGCTCTGTAATAGGCACTGGCATACCCACCTCGCCAGCCACAATTTCACGCACACGCTGCCAATCTAAAAGATGCGCATCTTGAATATCTTCACGCTTAAGCAGCACATTGACCACCGCCGCATGCTTATCAACAACAGAGGTCTCGCCATCATCACTCAACGGCGTATGCGCTTCTAAATACAGTTTGCCCTGAGCAAAACCAAACTTATAGGGCTCATTAATAATGCGCACCTTGGTACCGACCGGCACGACACTGGCCAACTCTAAGACGTTGTGATTAAGCATACGGAAACAGCCATGACTGACACGCATGCCAATACCAAACTTTTTATTCGAACCATGAATCAAATAACCCGGCAAGCCCAAGGTTAACTTGTACGGCCCCAAGGGATTATCTGGTCCTGGCGGCACATAGGCTGGCAATGGATCACCAGCTTCCGCATGCTCACGCAAAATAGATTTTGGCGGCGTCCAACCTGGGTTTGGCGTTTTTACCGTAATGGATGTATCGCTGATCGGTGAATCCCAACCTTCACGACCAATCCCCAGCGGATAGGTGTAAACCACTGGCTTATCTTTTGGATAATAGTAGAGGCGGTATTCGGCCAAGTTAATCACCACCCCCTCACGTGGGCCCGGCGGCAAAATGTAGCGCGTTGGCAAAATAATTTCTGTGCCCGCACCGGGCAACCAAGCATCAACACCTGGGTTGGCCGCAACCATTTCCAGATAGCCTAAATCATGGGTTTTACCCAGATCAGCAAAAGTGTCTTCATAGCGCGCTTGAATAACCTGTACTTCGCCAACCACATCTTCGCCTGGCGGTGGTAAAGGCAACTCAAGTGCTGACGCAAAAGGCGTAAAACACAACGCTGCCAGTCCGGAGAAACGCAAAGACTTAAGCGTGAGCATGTTTAACAACATCGAAGTAACCCTACCAAAAAGAGTGAATGTGCCGTTGTATAGTACGGGATTTGTGCCGCTTACGCATACGCCTTTATGCGCTACGCCAGCCTGGCTGTGCCTGTTTGCGCTGAGCCTGAATAACATCTCGACACTGTGGGCAAAAATAAGCGGTACGCAACTGTTGTCGCTCCAACGCTTGCCAGTGCGGCTGCGCGGGTAACAAGCCACCGCAGAGCGTGCGATCAGCCTGACTGCCTAATTCTAATTGGCGATTAACCGCATGTACGCGCTCTTTTTGACAGGCGAACAGATCGAGTTGCTCGTCCGGCAAAATAATCTGATAAGCATGTAAAGACCACACCAAGCGTGCCATGTAGAGCCCCTAAAATCGGGCGCTACATTAGCTCAAAGTCAGACACTATAACAGTATGCAGGGAAAATATTGTTGGCCTTACTGCGCAGGTGCCAGAGGCAACAGCGGGGCTAAACGCTGCCAAGCATTATCCAGTAGCAGCGGCTGCGCCATTTGCGTTGGGTGCACACCGTCGGCCTGCATCATACCCTCTTCGCCACCCACACCAGCTAAGAAAAAGTCCACCACAGCGACATTTTCTTGCTCGGCAATCTGCTGATACACATTATAAAATGCCTCGGTGTAACGCTGACCATAATTACCCGGCAAACGCATCCCCAGCAACAATACCACCGCATCCTGCTGCTTAGCCTGCTGCACCATACGGGTCAGGTTGCTACTCATCTGCGTCAGTGATAGCCCACGCAGGCCATCATTACCGCCGAGTTCAATGATCACATAGTCAGGCTGGTGCTCGCTCAGCAACTGCGGAAAACGTGCCAATCCACCACCGGTGGTTTCGCCACTGATCGAGGCATTGACAACCTTAAACTCAGGATTATGCTCACGCAAACGCTCTTCTAATAATGTTACCCAGCCCTCTTGAGTTTCCAGACCGAAGGCAGCACTGATACTATCCCCCACCACTAAAACAGTTGCCGCTTGTGCTTGACCGATCGAACACAGCACCAGCAAGCACATCGTTGCTATCCATTGACGCATTGGAAACCTCATGACTAAAACCATTCTTAGCGCCCAGCACCTTAGCAAAAAGGTTTCATCAACAGAAGACCAACTGACCATTCTGGACAATGTTTCTTTTGATCTTGCCCAAGGCGACTCGCTGGCCATTATCGGGCGCTCAGGATCAGGTAAATCAACCTTATTAGGACTACTGGCAGGCCTGGACTTACCCAGCAGCGGCGAAGTGATCTTAGCAGGGCACAACTTAAACACGCTCGATGAAGATCAGCGCGCAGCCATTCGTGCCGAACACGTAGGTTTTGTCTTCCAAGCTTTTCTGCTGCTCGACAGTTTAAATGCCTTAGAGAACGTGATGCTGCCGCTGGAGTTGGCAGGTCACGCCAATCCACAGCAACGCGCCAGCGAACTACTGATTCGTGTCGGCTTAGAGAAACGCTTACAGCATCCGGTCAATTTACTCTCCGGCGGTGAGCAACAACGTGTCGCCCTCGCCCGCGCTTTTGCCACCCAGCCCGATGTGTTATTTGCCGATGAGCCAACCGGTAACCTTGACAGCCAAACTGGCGAAAGCATCAGCGACCTATTATTTGAAATGAATAAAGAGTTAGGCACAACACTAGTGCTGGTGACCCATGATGAAAAACTCGCCGCGCGCTGCCAGCAGCATTTACGTTTAGAAGCTGGCCGTCAGGTGGATCAAACATGCAACTGACATTACTCGGTCTATTGAAACTGGCCAGCAAACAACTGCTGCGCGAACGCCGCACCTCCGAGCTGCGCATTTTGTTCTTTGCCTTAGTCATTGCCGTTGCCAGCAGCAGCACCATTGGCCACTTCGCAGAACGCTTACAAGGCGCCATGCAATTGCGCGCGGGCGAGTTTCTCGCCGCCGACTTGATTTTATCTGGTAGCGAACCAGCGCAGGCCGAGCAATTATCGCTTGTGCAAAATGCGCGTTTAAATAGCGCACAAACCCTGCAGTTTGCCAGCATGCTGGCCACCGAGGATGGCATCCAGCTCGCCAGCGTTAAAGCCGTTGATGACCATTACCCATTACGCGGCGAACTGCGCAGTAGCACACAGCTTTACGGTGAAGAACTTAAAGGCGGCCGTCCTCAACCTGGCGAAGTCTGGCTGGATGCGGAACTGCTGACCAGCTTAGCTTTGCAACTGGGCGACAGCGTTGAGATTGGCGCAGCGCACTTTAATGTCAGTCGCATTCTGACCTACGAGCCTGACCGTTCTGGCAATTTACTGAGCTTTACGCCACGAGCGATGATCAACCTCGCTGACTTGCCTGCCACTGATATATTGCAACCCGGCAGTCGCGTGAGCTATCGACAGCTGTGGAGCGGCGATGCCCAAGCCATAGACAACCTACGCAGCACCCTAGAAAAAAACCTGCTGCCTCACCAGCGCATTGAAGACCTAGAAGACGGCAATCAACAAGTCAGCAGCGCCCTTGAGCGCGCAGCCAGTTATTTAAACCTGGCCAGCTTAGCCGCTATTTTACTGGCCGCAGTGGCAGTCGCTTTATCCGCCAGTCGCTTCGCGCGCCAGCGCTTTGATCAGGCCGCCTTATTGCGCTGCTTTGGCTTATCGCGCAAACACACTCTCTGGTTATTTTGTTTGCAACTGTTGTTACTGGCGTTATTGGCCAGCGTCTTAGGCTCGCTAATTGGCTGGCTGGCACAATTTGCACTGTTTGAATTGTTGGCAGGGTTATTACCTAAGGACATTCCAGCCGGCAGCTTAAAACCTTTTGTCACAGGCATTGCCACCAGCGTGGTGATGCTCGCTGGTTTTGCCTTACCGCCTTTGATTGCCCTGGGACGGATTGCGCCACTGCGCGTGTTACGTCGTGATTTACTGCCGGTAGCGCCAGCCACTTGGTTATTGTATGGCAGCGTTTTGTTGGCACTGGCAGCTTTAATGTGGCAACTGAATCTGGATATACGCCTGACCAGCGCCTTGTTGGTTGGCGGCGGCGGTGCTGCTGTGGTGCTCGGCGCGGGGTTATTTTTCGGCTTAAAAAGCTTACGTTTCTGGTTGGCCAAACGCAGCCTAGCGTGGCGCTTAAGTCTTGGTCACTTGCTGCGTTATCCGCTCAACAGCGTCGGTCAGATTATGGCCTTTGCTTTGATTCTATTATCCATGGCCTTGATTGTTTTACTGCGCAGCGAATTACTGGATAACTGGCAAGCGCAACTGCCTGAGCAAGCACCCAATCACTTTGCAATTAATATTTTGCCTGCTCAGCAAGCTGATTTTAGCGCAACCCTGAATAACATCAGCAGCAATACAGCGCCGCTCTATCCGGTTATTTTAGGGCGTTTAACCAAGATTAATGAGCAAGCCGCAACCGACTTGATTGATCCTGAAGCGCGCGTGATGCGTACCTTACAGCGCGACCTTAATTTGACTTGGACGGTTCAGCTACCTAAAGACAATGAAGTCGTCGCAGGACATTGGTGGTCGAGCAATTCAGCGGTTGCCCCAAGCGATGCGCCCTATCAGGTATCCGTCGAAAACGACTTAGCCAAAGAGCTTGGCGTAACCGTTGGCGACCGCCTGACTTTTCATATCGGCGGCAGCGATTACCCTTCACAGATTGTCAGCCTGCGCACGGTAGACTGGAACAGCATGCAGCCCAACTTCTTTGTGATTTTCAATCCAGAGCAGATGGGTAACGCCGCGCACACCTATATGACCAGTTTTTATCTGCCGGAGCACGCTGAGCAACAACGTATTGATTTAGCCAAAGCCTTTCCGAGCGTGAGCATTTTGCAAGTCGATGCAGTACTGCGTCAGCTGCGCGATATTCTTGCGCAAGTGACGTTAGCGATTGAACTGATTCTG
>Ga0209075_1001980_pt1 | contig 18685 bp, 21 predicted proteins | sample Stecom2011_FD_187523 | JGI IMG/M metagenome (GOLD analysis project Ga0209075, IMG submission 187523) | Agricultural soil microbial communities from Utah to study Nitrogen management - Steer compost 2011 (SPAdes) (version 2) | ecosystem: Environmental > Terrestrial > Soil > Agricultural land...
TTAAAATAAAAGCCACTAGAACAGGTCTGGAGGAGAACAGCATGACAGACAGAAACACGCCTCGGATCGGCATTATCGGGGCCGGAGCCATTGCCGGTTTTTATGGCCTGATGCTGCAGCGCTCGGGACTTGAAGTACGTTTTCTTGTCCGTAGCGACCAGGAAACTTTGCGTCGTGATGGCCTCAGTCTGCGTAGCAAAAGCCTTGGCGATATACAGCAGCATCCAGTTCAGGTATGCAGCCAGATAGAGGAGCTCGACGACTGTGACTGGATACTGGTCACCACCAAAACCACAGCCAACGCACAGGTTGCGGAGCTGCTTAAGCGTCTGCCGACCCCGGTGGCAAAGGTTGTTTTACTGCAAAACGGCTATGGCAATGAAGACCAGATGCGTGCGTTGTTGCCGGCACAGATGTCACTGTTTGCCGGCCTTTGTTTTATACAGGTACGGCGTACGGCTCCTGGCCAGGTCTGGCACCAGGGCGGTGGCAGCATCAATATCGGCTATCACAGTGGTGCAGCCAGTCAGGAGCAGGGAGTTGGGCAGGCCGGGGAACTGGTCTGGCTATTCAATCAGGCCGGGGTGAAGTCGGAATGTGTCGATGCAAAGCAGGCACGCTGGCAAAAACTGGTCTGGAATGTGCCCTATAACGGGCTTTCCGTGGTGCTTGACGCTGATACCAGCAGCATGATGAATGACCCCTCCTGCCTGGCCTTGATCACCGACCTGATGCAAGAGGTGGTGGATGCGGCTGCAGCTTGTGGTTACCCGCTGTCAGAAAAACTGATACCTGCCATGCTGAACAGCACTCGCCAGATGGGCAATTACTATCCGAGCATGCATGGCGACTATACCGACAGAAAACAGCTGGAGTTGCAGGCCATTTACCGTGAGCCCTTGAAGGCTGTACGGACAGCGGGCGGCGACATGCCAAAGGTGGCAGCGCTGTTGCAGCAACTGGAGTTCATTCAGGCCAGGCTCGATCGCGAGAAGCAGTAAGCGGTTGGCAGCTGGCGGTATGGTTTGCGGGCCACAAAGATAGGGGAGTGCAAGCTGCTTAGATCGAGAAATAGCGCCAGAAACCTTGACAAGAAGCGGGTTGTGCACATGCGTGGGGATAGTTAGCGTTTTATTTGACGCTTTGCTTTAAAGCATTCTTTCAGTTGTTTTTGTTTTTATAACCTGTTGATTGATATGAAATAAAAACCGAATGATCAAAAAGCGGACAATTTGCCCGAAGTCCTCGAAAGTAGCTGCTCAGGCGAATCTGCTTTCAGGTTGTGCACATGGTTATCCACAGCTCCTGTGGATATGAAAGTCAGTGTGGAAAACGGCCAAGAGGGCCTGTCAGGCCAGCTGGTATTTTCTCAGCAGGGCCATGGCCTGATTGACCTGCTGCAGGCATGCTGTGCTACCACCGCGGTCTGGGTGATGCTGGCTGGCCAAACGGCGGTAGGCAAGCCTGATCTCACGTGCTTCCGGCATGGGCTGGTCGGCTGCAAAGCCCAGGCAGGTCAGGGCGGCTGTTTGCTCATCGTTTCCCCGGATGCGGCTAAAACTGCCATCAAGCATGGCTGTAATGTGGTCGCGGTCTGTCGTTTCCAGCTGCTGCATGTCCAGATAGTAGTTGCGTAGCGAGTCTGCCGCGGTCAGCCCGGGCTGGCCGGCGCTGCGTTGTATAACGCGGATGCACAGGGTATTGATTTCCAACTGCAGCTGCTCGGATGCCAGCCACTCATCCAGCCGGTACAGCGCATTGAACAGTGTAAAGTGAGTGCGAAACAGGCTTAGCGGCTCACGTAAGTCTGCTTCGGAGAACACTGGCCATTGCCGCTCACGTAGCAAACAGATCAGCTGGTATTCGCTCAGCCCGTCGGGATGCAGGCGAAGCTGCTGTAACAAAAAGTTGAGCAAAGGATCTTGTTGGTTCATGGTGTCATCTGAACAGTTGGCACAGGTTTTGTCCAGACAAGTCTGCTGTGATACAGGACTGACCAAACCCTCAAATAAGGGTAAAATACGCCGCTTTACCTTTGGTGAGTATGGTTATGAGCAGCCAGTCCGTCGAATACAACAAATTGCAAAAACGCTTGCGTCGCCAGGCCGGTGAAGCCGTGGGTGATTTCAACATGATTGAGGAAGGCGACAAGATCATGGTGTGTCTGTCCGGTGGCAAAGACAGCTATGCCATGCTGGACATCCTGCTCTATCTGCAAAAAGTGGCTCCGATACGTTTTCAACTGGTGGCCGTAAACCTGGATCAAAAACAGCCGGGTTTTCCGGAGCATGTCCTGCCTGGCTATCTGAGCAAGCAGGGAGTGGAGTATCACATCATCGAAAAGGATACCTACTCGGTGGTGAAGGAAAAAATCCCCGAAGGCAAGACCACATGCTCGCTGTGTTCACGCCTGCGCCGCGGCACCCTGTATACCTTCGCCGATGAAATAGGGGCAACCAAGATGGCGCTGGGTCATCACCGTGATGACATTCTGGAAACTTTTTTTCTTAACCTGTTTTATGGCGGCACCCTGAAAGCCATGCCGCCCAAGTTATTGTCGGATGACGGTCGCAATGTAGTGATCCGTCCATTGGCCTACTGCAAAGAAGCTGATATTGCCAAGTATGCTGCATACCGGGAGTTTCCCATTATTCCGTGCAACCTGTGCGGCTCACAGGACAATTTGCAGCGCCAGGTGGTCAAGGCAATGCTGCAAGAGTGGGAGAAGAGGACACCGGGGCGTACAGAGGTTATGTTTCGTGCCTTGCAGAATGTGGTTCCGTCACAGCTCGCCGACCGAAACCTGTTTGACTTTGCCAGCCTGAAGATCGATGAGCAGGCCGTTCCGCGCTTTATTGACGCAATGAGCATTTAAGAAAACAGACAACTCATGCTGGTCAGGCGGTCAGCATCAGGTACAAACAGGAGGTGTTTGTAGAGTTCTGTGGGTGGCTGGGCACTTTGCGCGCTCCGCGCATGACTTCCTTTGTTGAAAGAAGCCCGGCCAATTCAGGAGCAGCACACCCCAGGATTACAGTGACGAGCCTGATTGATTTGTTACCAGCCTGTTTTTGGACAGAAAAGCAATAAAAGTGGACGTGACATGAAGGGCACAGCAAGTCGTCCATAGCCCTTCGCAGGCAGCCTCTATGGTTGTTGGCCTGAAACTTGCATCGTTGGTTTATATCTCAGTAAAGGAGACCGAATCATGACAATGATGGCCAGCTTTTTATTGCAGCCTGCTACCGCCAAGGGTGGCGTTCAGGCTCCGGCAGCCGATCAGGGTAAAGCCAGTGAACTTCGTCCAGCACAGACCGGGCAGGATTTCTCCCGTGTGTTGCAAGAGCAACGTCAGAGCATGGATATCAAGAACCCTGCGCCCCCACCGCGGCAACAGCAGACTGCGCGACCTGCAGACAGCCAGACGGATAACGTCCGTCGTGAAGACAGAAAAGAGTCTCAACGAACCAGTTCGGAGAAGCCTGCAGGCGCCAGCAAAAAGCCTGCCGCTAATAATGCTGGAACTACAGAAACCACGGCGCGTCAAAAACATGACGATCACGTAGAAGATACAGATGGCCTCGACCAGGTCACGGTTGAGGGCGACAGCGGTCTGGATGGCGAAGAAATTCCAGGGCATCTTGACCCGCTGCTCGAACAAATAATCCAGGCACAAAGCGAGCTCGAAAACGAAACGACTGATGTGCTGGAGGTTCTTGATGGAGCGGATGTCGCCGGACACCTGTTGGCCATGATTCAAGGCGGGGGAGTGTCAGCTACGGCCGGGGCGCCAGCTTCTGCTGGCAAGGACGTGACAGCTGCGCAGCCCTCAGGTGGTCAGACAGGCCAGCCGGCGGGGATATTGCCTGGTCATGCTGACAAGACAGAAGTCGAACTGGCCGCAGATGAGAGTGAACCACTGTTTGAGCTGGATGCAACAGAAGAAAGCCAGCCTCTGATTAGTCGTCTGTTGACGGCAGCCGCAGCAAAGCCAGCACGCAATGAGCCTGTTGCCGGGCAGGCTACCAGAGCGGACAGTGTGACCGCAGCAGGTGAGGTGCGTAGTGACACTCTGCTGCGCAGCGAAGCAGTTCAGTCTGCACAGGCTGCGCGCCAGTTGCCTGCCCAGGCACCACTTAACATGCAGCAGCCCGGCTGGAACCGGGAGCTGGTCGACAAGGTTATGTGGCTGTCATCGCAGAACCTCAAATCCGCCGAAATCAAACTTAATCCGGCTGAGCTGGGCCGTCTCGATATTCGCGTCCAGGTTGGTCAAGAACATACCCAAATTACCTTTTCCAGTGCTCACGCTGGTGTCCGTGATTCGCTTGATGGCCAGATGCACCGGTTACGAGAGCTGCTGGAGCAGCAGGGCATGAGCAATGTGGATGTTGAAGTGGCTGATCAGTCACAGCAGGAGCATCAGCACAGCAATGAAGGAACTTCCGTTGCCGGTCGTGATGGACGAGCCGGTGCTGATGAAGTGCTGGTGGCTGAAAGCGAAGTTGAGCAGCAAGAGCAAGGGCATGCCGGCCTTGTCAGTTATTACGTCTGACTGGTGTTTTATGCTGGCAGGTATCCCTTAAGATGCGCGCTTTGGGTACACTGTTGCCCAGATTGACAAAAGGAAACAAAAAATGGCCAGGGGTACGACGTCTGATACAGGACAGCCGGTAGCGGCAAAGAAAAACAGGCTTAAACTGATCATGGTGGTTGCTGTGGCGCTGCTGGTGTCTGTCGGCTTGTCTGCTGCAGGCACCTGGTTTTTTCTCAGCAAGGATCGCCCACAGCAGGAAGAGGGTACGATACAACCCATTGCCCAGGCAAAACAGCAGGCGCTCTATGAAAGTCTGGAGCCGGCTTTCGTGGTCAACTTTCAAACAGAGGGCCGCACACGCTATATGCAGGTCAGTCTGGCCTTGATGGCTCGTGACGAGCAACAGCTGGCCATGCTGCGCTCGCATATGCCAGCACTGCGTAACCAGCTGGTCATGCTGTTTTCTAGCCAGGACTTTGCCCAGCTAAATACGCCGCTAGGGCTGGATATGCTGAAGCAGAAGGTCACTGCCACCGTGCAGGAGCTGGCTGTACGCGAGGTGGGTGTGCCTGTGGTTGAGCAGGTGTTGTTTACCAATTTTGTAATGCAATAAGCGCAAGCGGAGAGCGTTATGGCCGTTCAGGATCTGTTGTCACAGGATGAAATTGATGCGCTGCTGCATGGCGTTGATGATGGGCTGGTGGAGACCGAAGAAGAAGCTGCCGTCGGGGGTATCAAAAGCTATGACCTGACCAGTCAGGATCGTATTGTACGCGGGCGCATGCCAACGCTGGAGATGATCAACGAACGGTTTGCCCGCTATACGCGCATTAGCATGTTTAACCTGTTGCGCCGTACGGCAGATGTATCCGTGGGTGGTGTCCAGGTGATGAAGTTTGGTGAATATGTGCACACTCTTTATGTGCCAACCAGTCTGAACCTGGTCAGAATGAAGCCGCTGCGTGGTACCTGCCTGTTCGTGCTGGACTCGCGACTGGTATTCAAGCTGGTGGACAACTTTTTTGGTGGTGACGGGCGTCATGCAAAGATTGAGGGGCGTGAATTTACACCGACTGAACTGCGTGTGATTCGCATGGTATTGGAACAGGCTTTCGTTGATTTGAAGGAAGCCTGGCATGCAGTACTGGATGTTGACTTTGAGTACATGAACTCCGAGGTCAATCCGGCACTGGCCAATATCGTCAACCCCAGTGAAGTGGTCGTTGTTTCTACCTTCCATGTTGAGCTGGATGGCGGTGGGGGTGAAATGCAGATCACCTTCCCGTATTCGATGATCGAACCGATTCGGGAAATGCTTGATGCCGGCTTCCAATCGGATCTGGATGGCCATGACGAACGCTGGAGCAAATCGATCCAGGAAGATATTCTGGATGTTCGTGTACCAATCCAGTCAACCGTGGTGCGCTGTGAATTGCGCTTGCGCGATATCCTCGCCATGAAACCGGGCGATGTCATTCCGGTAGAAATGCCCGAACACATGCTATTGCGGGCTAACGGGGTTCCAACTTTCAAAGTTCAGCTGGGCTCCCATCAGGGAAACCTGGCTTTGCAGGTACTTGGACCGGTTGAACGGTCACGATAATTTGAACAGGCAGGATGAACAATGACCGACGAACATGAAGAAGAAGTAACCAGCGAAGAGCAGGCCCTGGCAGACGAGTGGGCTGCGGCACTGGCCGAGGCGGGGGACTCTAGCCAGGATGATATTGATGCCATGCTGGCACAGGCTGCCGAGCCGGAGCCAGCTCCGGTTCCCCAGTTTGATCATGGCCCGGAAAGCTCCGGGGAAAAGGTTAGCCTGGATGGCCCCAACCTGGACGTGATTCTGGATATTCCCGTGGCCATTTCCATGGAGGTGGGTAGTACCGACATTACCATTCGCAACCTGCTGCAACTCAACCAGGGGTCGGTAGTAGAACTTGACCGCCTGGCGGGTGAGCCACTGGATGTGCTGGTCAATGGCACTCTTATTGCTCATGGCGAAGTGGTGGTGGTGAATGAGAAGTTTGGTATCAGACTGACCGATGTCATCAGTCCCAGTGAACGCATCAAGCGTCTGCGCTGAGTGTCGGTGAGTCTGATGAACATTGCCGTATTGCGTTTTTTGCTGCTGGCCCCTGCATTGTTGGCTGGCAGCTTGCATGTGTGGGCAGAAGAGGGAACCCAGGCAGCAGCCCGGTTAACAGAGCAAACTGACACCTTGAGCCGGAGTGCGGCTACGGCAGAAATTGGCGGGCAGATGATCCAGCTGCTACTTGGCTTGTTGTTGGTGGTTGGGCTAATTTTTCTGCTGGCCTGGCTGGCCAGGCGGCTTCAGCAGCAGCTGCCTGGTGGCAAGCGTAGTGACACTATCCAGTTGTTGGCTACCAGGCCGCTTGGACCACGTGAGCGCCTGTTGCTGGTTCAGGTCGGCAGGGAACAGGTGTTGCTGGGGTTGACGCCAGGCAGTATTGAAACGCTGCATGTGTTGCAGGAGCCGATTGCTGTTGCTGCAGATGAAGTGCAGACGGCCGGAGCTTTTGCCCAGCGCCTGAAACAGGCCCTGGGCCAGAGTGACAGAGATACTGACGACAAGGATCCCAGATAATGCGCTGGTTACAGGTTTTGCTATTGCTGGTCGGGCCACTGCTGGCTGGCTGGGCCTTCGCAGCAGAAAGCAATCCGCTGGCAATTTCCGCCATCACCCTGACCACGGACGGTGAAGGTCAGCAGGAATACTCGGTCAGCCTGCAAATTTTGCTGATTATGACTGCGCTGGGCTTTATCCCGGCTTTTGTCATGCTGATGACCAGCTTTACGCGGATCATTATTGTGTTCTCCATTCTGCGCCAGGCGTTAGGTCTGCAGCAGACACCGTCCAACCAGATCCTGCTGGGGCTGGCCATGTTCCTGACCATTTTTGTCATGGCGCCGGTGTTTGAGCGCATCAATCAGGAAGCGCTTCAGCCCTACATGAACGAACAGCTCAGTGCCCAGGATGCACTGGCCCGGGCCGAAGTGCCGATCCGGGCCTTTATGCTGGCACAAACCCGCGAGACTGATCTCGAGCTGTTTATTCGTATTGCCAAGCGTACCGATATCGAATCACCAGAGAGCACGCCGCTGAGCATTCTGATTCCGGCCTTTGTTACCTCCGAGCTGAAGACAGCCTTCCAGATCGGTTTCATGATTTTTATTCCATTTCTGATTGTTGATGTGGTGGTCGCCAGTGTTTTGATGTCAATGGGCATGATGATGCTGTCACCGCTGATTATTTCATTGCCGTTCAAAATCATGCTGTTTGTGCTGGTGGATGGCTGGACGCTAATCATCGGCACGCTGGCTAACAGCTTCGGTACTTTGTAAGGAGATACTGATGACGCCCGAGATAGCGGTAGACCTGTTTCGTGAAGGACTGTGGCTGATGGCTATGGCGGTCGCGGTAATTATCACGCCAAGCCTGGTGGTAGGTCTGTTTGTTGCCATGTTTCAGGCGGCCACACAGATCAACGAACAAACGCTGAGTTTTTTGCCGCGCTTGCTGGTCAGCTTTACCACTCTGATGGTTATGGGCCCCTGGCTGGTGGCGCGCTGGCTCGATTTTACCCAGAAGATCATGGAAAACATTCCATACCTGATTGGTTAGGTTAACCCATGATTGGACTGGATGGCGGTGAAATCGGCAGCTGGATCAGCGGTTTTCTGTTACCGCTATTTCGTATTGCCAGCCTGTTGATGGTGATGCCGGTAATTGGCACACAGATGGTGCCGGCGCGTGTACGATTATACATGGCGTTGGCAATAACGCTGGCACTGGCACCGGTACTGCCACCAATGCCACTGGTCGAAGCGCTTAGCCTGAAAGCAATAGTGTTGATCGGCGAGCAGATCTTGATTGGTGCGTTGCTTGGCTTTGCCCTGCAGCTGCTCTTTCATGTTTTTGTTTTTACCGGCCAGCTGGTTTCAATGCAGATGGGGCTTGGGTTTGCTTCCATGATGGACCCGGCGACCGGGGTTTCGGTGCCAGTGCTGGGCCAGTATTTGCTGATGCTGGTAACTCTGCTGTTCCTGGCCATGAACGGCCACTTGGTGGTGTTCGAGGTTGTGGCAGAAAGCTTCGTCACCCTGCCGGTAGGAGAGGGGTTGCCATTAGACAATTTTGCCCTGCTCAGCGGGCGTCTGGGCTGGGTGATCGGTGCCGCATTGCTGTTGGCATTGCCTGCGATCAGTGCGCTGCTGGTGATCAATATTGCCTTTGGTGTGATGACGCGTGCGGCGCCTCAATTAAACATATTTACCATCGGTTTTCCGCTGACGCTGATTTTGGGCATGATCATTTTCTGGATCTCCACCGCCGATGTGCTGGCCCACTTCGAACGCATGACGAGCGAAACCCTGCTGCTGATGCGCGAAATGGTACGCGGCTGATGTACTGATTCCCGGTTTACGGCAGAGTTGTGAAGAAGAGGGTGGCGAGCTGGATTCAGGCGTGTCTGAAAACCGGAGCAGGCGGCACATCCTGGCTATCCGTATCTGGATGCCAGGCATAAACAGGTGTAAGCATGGCAGAAAACGAAAGCGGCGCTGAAAAAAGCGAAGAACCCACGGCAAAGCGAAAGCAGCAAGCCCGGGAAAAAGGGGAAATTGCCCGTTCTCGTGAGCTGAATACCTTGGCGATCCTGCTCGGGGGAACCGCGGGCATGCTTTTGTTTGGTGCACACCTGGGCGGTAAAGTGTTGGAAATCATGCAGTTGAATTTCGACTTGCCCCGTGAGTTATTGTACAGCGACAGGCATATGTCACTGCATCTGCTGTTTGCAGCCAAAAGTGCAGCTGAAGGCTTGTGGCCCTTGTACAGCGACAGGCATATGTCACTGCATCTGCTGTTTGCAGCCAAAAGTGCAGCTGAAGGCTTGTGGCCCTTGTTTCTCATCCTGTTGCTGGCGGCTGTAATCGGGCCGGTTGCACTGGGCGGATTCCTGTTTACCGTGGAGCCGCTTACACCAAAATTCAGCCGGTTAAATCCGCTGGCAGGGCTTAAGCGCATGTTCTCGGTCAAGTCTCTGGTGGAGCTGGTCAAGGCGTTAGCCAAGTTTGTTGTGGTGTTGCTGGTGGCTCTGCTGGTGTTGTCACGAGCACAGGACGGGTTGTTCGCGCTGGCCCACCAGCCACTTGAACATGCCATTCTTAGTGCCATGCAGACCATCGGTTGGTGTGCCTTCTGGCTGGCTTGCGCGATGATTCTCATTGCCGCTGTAGATGTACCCTTCCAGATGTGGGACAGCAAACAAAAATTGAAAATGACCAAGCAAGAGGTCAAGGATGAGCATAAGGATACTGAGGGCAAGCCTGAAGTGAAAGGGCGCATACGCCGTTTGCAAATGGAAATGGCTCAGCGGCGCATGATGGAGTCGGTACCGGAAGCAGACGTTGTAATTACCAACCCGACACACTTCTCGGTGGCCTTGAAATATGACGAAAATGGCAACCGTGCACCGGTCCTGCTGGCCAAGGGGGGAGATAATCTGGCACTGAAGATCCGTGAAATTGCCAATCAGCACCAGATCGTCATTCTGGAATCGCCACCATTGGCACGAGCGCTTTATTACTCCACAGAGCTGGATGAAGAGATTCCGGCCGGGTTGTATATGGCTGTGGCTCAAGTACTGGCTTATGTTTACCAGTTGCGTCAGTACCATGCGGGCAAAGGCAAACGGCCACAACCGCCGGGTGAAAACTTGCCAATTCCGAACGAGCTCAGGCGGGACGAATAACTGCTCCGGTTCAGCACGGGTTCAGCTGGTTTTTGGCATCATGTACTGACGCCTTCTGGAGCAGGGTACAGGTTTTTATGGTTTACTCCCGTGACTGGGCACTGCTATCCGGCTGACACTGGGAGTTGTGCATAATCCATTTTCGGGTCGATTAGCTATAGGTATAAAAATGAAACTGCTGGTGGTTGAAGATGAGGCTTTGTTGCGCCATCACCTGCATACGCGCTTGACAGAGGCGGGTCACGTGGTTGATGCCGTTGGAGATGCCGAAGAGGCGTTATTTCGGGCGGATGAATTCAATCATGACTTGGCTGTGGTTGATCTTGGCCTGCCGGGAATGGATGGCATGGAGCTGATTCGTCAGCTGCGCAGCAAGGGATACACTTTTCCGGTGCTGATTTTGACCGCGCGTGGCAACTGGCAGCACAAGGTTGAAGGTCTGGCAGCAGGTGCTGACGACTATGTGGTCAAGCCCTTCCAGTTTGAAGAGCTGGAAGCCAGGCTGAATGCTTTGTTGCGCAGATCATCCGGCTTTGTCCAGTCCACCATTGAGGCCGGCGTTTTGTCACTTGACCTGAACCGCAAACAGGCCCGTGTCAATGGAGAGGTTTTGCAGTTGACGGCCTACGAATACAGGATCCTTGAATACCTGATGCGCAATCATCAGCAGGTGATCGCCAAGGAACGGCTGATGGAGCAGCTTTACCCCAATGATGAGGAGCGCGATGCCAATGTGGTTGAGGTGTTGGTGGGCCGCCTGAGGCGCAAGCTGGAAGGTGGCAATGGTTTCAGGCCCATAGAAACAGTACGTGGACAAGGATATATTTTTAACGAGCATTGTCGGTGATGACACCGCCCCGTAACAAAAACTTCTCTTTGCGCGCCCGGCTGATGTTGGGGGCCACGGTGATGGTGTTTGTGTTTTTGCTCGGGCTATATCCAGCCTTGCAGCAAATTTTTACCCGTGCGCTGGAGCAGGCAGTCGAGCAGCGGCTGGCAGCGGATGCGAGTGCGCTGGTGTCTGCAGCCAGGGTTGTCGATGGCCGTTTGCATATGCCAGACAAGTTGCCCGATGAAGAGTTTCCTGTGCTGCCAGCACGTCAGCTGGGCTTTATTTATGACAGCCAGGGGCAGCTGGTCTGGCGATCCCGCTCTGCCGCAAACCATAAGGTTGACTATCAGCCGCGTTATGATGGCAGAGGGCATGTATTCACTCGCGCCTGGGATCAACAAGGCCAAGCATTTTTCGTTTATGACGTCGAGATTGATCTTCTGCGAGGCAGCAGCGCGGCCTATAGCATTATTACCATGCAGCCGGTGCGTGATTATCGGCCAATGTACAAGAGCCTGAAGCGCCAGCTGTATGTCTGGCTGGCTGGTTCGCTGGTGTTTTTGGTTGGTTTTTTGTGGCTTGGGCTGGTGTGGGGTACACGTAGCTTGCGTTATCTTGGACGGGAGCTGGACGAGGTTGAGAACGGGCAGCGCAAGGCCTTGAGTGATGAGCATCCGAACGAGCTGTTACGGCTGACCCGCTCGCTAAACCGCCTGCTCAACAGTGAGCGGCGACAAAGCCAAAAATATATGCATTCACTGGATGACTTGGCACATAGCTTGAAGACCCCGCTGGCAGTGTTGCAGGGTGTGGGCGAGGTTTTGGCGCAACAGCCAGGCAATACTGAGCAGGCCCGGACCTTGCAAACCCAGGTGGGCCGCATGAGCCAGCAAATCGGTTACCAGTTACAACGGGCCAGTTTGCGCAAAAGCGGACTGCTGCGGCACAGGGTCCGGCTGGAGCCTGTGGTACAGACCTTGCTGGATGCCCTGAACAAGGTTTATCACGATAAATACATTAAGGTTGAGCAGCTGTATCCTGCCGATTTGCGTATGCCGGTCGAGCAAGGTGCGCTTTACGAAATGCTCGGTAATTTGCTGGAAAATGCCTACCGGTTGTGTTTAGGCCATATTCGCATCAGCGCCGGTAAAACGGCTGACCATTATGAGCTGGTCATCGAAGATGATGGCCCTGGCGTGCCTGCCTGCCAGCGCGAGCGCATTTTGCAACGGGGAGCCCGCCTGGATACCCAGAATCCGGGGCAGGGCATAGGAACAGCAGTGGTTAAGGATATTATCGAAAGCTACGACGGGCAGCTACAAATTGAGGACTCGACGCTTGGTGGTGCCAGCTTCCGTATTTTGCTACCGCTCAACTAGTTTGCGCTGCATGTTCCCGGTAAAGCTCAAGGGCTGCTGGCAGACTCGGCACATATAGCGGGTACCGCGCCTGGCCTGTGAGTGTCGCTGGGGGCTGAAGTCGTGCAGACGGCAGGAGCAAGCGTAGCTGTACAGGTTTTTCCAGGCGGGTGGCAGCTGATAGTCGTGGCAGCGTTGTGCCGGCAACTGAAAAACATCAAGCATTATATTTTGCCACTCGATTCCGTGAGGGCGTACCCGGGAACCGTGCAAATGGTTAACCAGCAAATGAGCGACTTCATGGGCGACGGTTTGTTGAAGGAAGTGAGTGGTATTGTTCCGGTACAGAGCTGCATTGAAACGCAGCAGGTTGCGTTGCGGGTAAGCAGCGCCAGCTGCTTGCCCGCGCAGATCAAGCCTGATTTCCGGTAAGGGAAAATTACGTGTAAAGTACAGTTCGGCCTGTTTATAGCACTGGCTCACGCGCTTGGATATTTTCTCGGGCATTTTATTGTTCTCTAAAGAAGCGGCCTTGTTGTGACATTGGCTGACTTGCCAACCAAACGCAGCATGACTCGAGCATGGGCTTTCAATAAAATCAACAGGTTGTGGCTTTGTGTTAACATAAGTCGATAATCATGCTGCGAGCACAGAGTCAGCTGGCAGCATGCTGCTGTCGTATGACAGCCCAAGTTTACGGGCATGTTTTTGTGTGGAGTGCCGTGTGAAAGAGCGTGCATTGCAGCTGTTGAGGGTTATTGAGGCAGATATCGCTGATAACCGCCTGATTTTACCCTCGTTGCCGGAAGTGGCCGTACGGGTTCGCCAGTTGATTGCCAATCCTGATTGTAACATCAGCGTGCTGGAGCGGCAGATTAGCAAAGATGCTGCCATGACTGCACGGTTGCTCAAGGTTGCCAATAGTTCAATCATGTCACGCGGAAACAAGGTCACATCACTGCGCCATGCCATCCTCAACCTGGGATTTGATCTGGTTGGTTCACTGGTTACACAAATGGCCATTCTGCAGACCATGCGAAAAAGCCGTGATGAAGCCCGCCTTGAGGGGTTTGTTGCTGGCAGCCTGAGGGTCAGCACCCTGTCTTATTCGATTGCCGCCCAGTTCGATCACCTGGACCCCGAGCTGGCGTCTCTTGGCGGGTTGCTGCACGATATCGGCAAGCTGCCGTTACGTGAATACCTGTATAGCAATCCTGATTTTTCCATGGACGAGCGGTTGCAGTTTGAGCTGATTTTGCATCCCTATACAGGAGCGATTTTGCTCAAGCACTGGGGGATGGCTGATGCCCTGATCCAGGTTGCTTTTTATCACGAACGAATATTGCGTGACAGTCCCGGCGAGCTTCCCGACTATACCGATGTTGTCATTGTAGCCAACCTGATGCACTACGGCATTGAACAGGGACGTTATAGCAGGTATAAAAACCAGTTGATTCCTGCGCTCGAAAAGTGCATCCACCATGACCAGCTATCAACGCTGGAAGGCTCAATCGAAGAACGTATGGAAATGGCGCTTGTCCTGATAGAAAGTTGAGATTGTCTGCAGATTGTATCCAGCCACAGGTTTGGCGTAAGATTGATTTCAAACAAATGTTTGAAAAGCATACGGACCTACACATGGCGCAACCCGATACCGTTCAACGCATTTTGGACGCAGCAGAAAGCCTGTTTGCTGATAAAGGTTTTGCAGAAACCTCTCTGCGACAGATTACCGGCAAGGCACAGGTTAACCTGGCGGCAGTCAATTATCATTTTGGCTCGAAAAAATCGCTGATCCAGGCGGTTTTTGCCCGCTTTCTTGACCCGTTTTGTGAAAGCCTCGAACAAACGCTCAAACAGCGGCAGACAGACGAGAAGTCACCTCTTACATTGGAGTCCTTGTTACAGCTGCTGGTGGAGCAGGCGCTTGCGATCAAGCCCCGTAGCGGCCAGGACCTGTCGATATTCATGCGTTTGCTGGTTTTGGCTTTTACCGAGAGCCAGGGGCACTTGCGTCGCTTTCTTAATGAGCGCTATGGCAATGTCTGGCGTCATTACATGGGGTTGTTGCAGCAAACAGGGCCGCAAATCTCTCCGGTCGAGCTGTTCTGGCGGGTGCACTTTATGATCGGCACCGTGGCATTCAGCATGTCTGGCCTCAAGGCTTTGCGAGCAATCAGTGAGTCGGATTTTTCTACCCGGGTATCTACCGAACAAGTCATGCGCCTGATGCTGCCCTTTTTGGCTGCCGGCATGCAAGCACCCGGGGCTGGGCCGGAGTTGATTGGCCTGCCCCAGCCAGGCGGAGAGCCGCATGACTGACAAGACCTTGGCCAGGACAATTGATACATTACATGTTTCCATCACGCAGCAACGCATGACAGCCCACAGCGCCGGTCAGCAGGTCAGCAGCCATGTGATTTCGACTGCACTGGCAGGCCCGGGAGAGCAAAAAAACTCTGGCTGTACCCCCCGTGGCAAGCACTATATACGTGCCAAAATAGGCGCTGGCCTGCCAGTCAACGCGGTTCTCAAGGGGCGACGCTGGACGGGCGAAGTGTGCACAGATCAGCTTTATGCCGAAAACCCGCAAAGAGACTGGATTTTGACCCGTATCCTCTGGTTAAGTGGCTGCGAACTGGGCCATAATCGCCTTGGCAACGTTGATACCTTTCAGCGTTATATATATATCCATGGTACTCCTGACCTGGCCAGGCTCGGACAGCCGGTATCACATGGCTGCATTCGCATGGATAACCACGAGCTGGTCGAGCTCTTCAACCAGGTTGTTGCAGGAACCGTGGTATATATCAGCGACTAGTTGAGCGACCGGGCACAGGCAGCAGCCAGAAATAAGGAAACATGTTTTATGCAGGGTTCCCTCATGCTTGATATTGCGGGTTGCTGGCTCACTGCCGAAGACCGGAATATCTTGCGTCAGCCCGAGGTGGGCGGCTTGATTTTGTTCGCCCGAAACATTGAGCATCCGCAACAGGTCATCGAGCTGTGCCGAAGCATCCGCAAAGTCCGGCCCGACTTGTTAATTGCCGTTGACCAGGAAGGAGGGCGCGTCCAGCGTCTGCGTCGTGGTTTTACCCGCTTGCCATCCATGCATGCAATTGCTTCCAGTCCCGAACCTTTGACCAGCGCCCGCCAGGCTGGCTGGCTGATGGCCGCCGAAGTACTGGCATCTGGTATCGACTTCAGTTTTGCGCCGGTGCTGGATCTGGACTACCAGCGTAATGCGGTGATTGGCCACCGCGCATTTGGCAGCGATCCGCAACAAGTGGCAGCGCTGGGCAGGGCCTTTGTTCACGGCATGCAGCGTGCCGGTATGGCTGCTGTAGGCAAGCACTTTCCGGGCCATGGCTGGGTAACAGCAGACTCACACTTTGACATACCGGTTGATGAACGCAGCCTCGACAGCATCCGCAAGTCGGACCTGCAAACCTTTGCCAGCCTGGTCGGTAGCATTAAGGGCGTGATGCCAGCGCATGTTATTTACCCACAGGTAGATGAGCAGCCTGCCGGCTTTTCCAGTTTCTGGCTACAACAGATATTGCGTGGCGAGCTGGGTTTCAATGGCGTCATTTTTAGTGATGACCTGTCCATGGCCGGAGCCCAGGCTGCAGGTGACATGAAAGCCCGCACGCAGGCGGCAATTTCGGCTGGCTGCGACATGATTCTGGTCTGCAATGACCGTGCAGGCGCAGAGGAATCATTGAGTTGCCTGCAGCAAGAAGGCATACAGCCGGCCCAGAATACTTCCTGTATGCGCGCAGGCCAGCTGTATAACAATGTTGCAGCACAACCTGCCTGGCTGCAGGCCAGGCAGGTAGTACAAACTCTCATCAACGCAGGGGAATAACTAGGGAGAATGACAATGAATACGTATGCGATTATTGGAGGGACCGGCCTGACCCGTCTGGATGGCCTGGTTATTCGTAATGCTGAACTGGTAGAAACCCCCTATGGTCCGACTTCATCGGCGCTGCTGTATGGCAAGTATGCGGGCAGGGATGTCATGTTTTTGGCGCGTCATGGCCATCCGCACCGGATTCCCCCACACGCAGTGAACTATCGGGCCAATATTTGGGCGTTGCGCCAGGCCGGTGCAGACCGGGTGGTAGCGGTTAATGCTGTTGGTGCAATAAACGACAGCCTGGTAACCGGGCAATTCTGCGTGCCTGACCAGATTATCGACTACACCTGGGGGCGCAACCACACGTTCTTTGAGGGTGATCTGGAGCAGGTTACTCATGTCGATTTTAGTCAACCTTATGATGCCGACCTGCGCAGGCGCTTGATTGCAGCTGCCGCCGCCCATGGTTTTACTTGCCAGAGCCATGGAGTCTATGGTTGTACCCAGGGGCCGAGGCTTGAGACTGTTGCTGAAATCCGGCGAATGGCTCGTGACGGGTGCGACCTGGTCGGTATGACAGGCATGCCGGAAGCAGCTTTGGCACGGGAGATCGGGCTTGATTATGCCTGTTTGGCCCTGGTTGTTAATCCGGCTGCTGGCAGGTCGTCCGGCATCATCACGATGCGCCAGATTGAGCAAGCGCTGGCAGACGGAATGGAAAGGACACGCAAGGTGCTGGCTCGCGTATTGACTGTCTGAAACAGCTGAAAACAGCCTTTTGTCGCACAAGGGCAGCGTCAGTCCTGCAGGTGTTCAAGTGCTTCGCTCAGTGCCTTGACCACCTGTTCTATATTTTTCAACTCCAGGGTGGCCGTATCCAGCTGCATGGAAAACCCGGGCAGCTCATGGGCCAGATAACTGCGCGCGGGCCCCAGGTCACGACGGTAATCAACTACCTGGTAGATTGAGACGGGCCGGGCAAAACCCTTGACCTGAATCTGGCCTTTGTCGCGACCCATGATTTTATCTTTGATCAGGGTATAGGTTTCGCCAGTAATCAGGATTTCATCCGCACTGGCAGCATTTTCCAGCCGGCTGGCAAGGTTTACTTCACGACCAATCACAGTGTAGTCCATGCGCGATTCGGCGCCAAAGGTACCCACTGTGCAATAACCGGTATTGATGCCCATACGAATTTCAAGCCGCTTATGGATACCCTTGGCTTGCCAGCGTTGACGCAAGGTTCGCATGTGTTTGCGCATTTCAATTGCCATGGAAACAGCAGCAATGGCGTCGTGACGTGCACCGCGGGACTGTGAATCACCAAAAAACACCATAATGCAGTCACCTATAAACTTGTCGATGGTGCCACCATGCTTAAGCGCAATCGTTGTCATGTCACTCAGGTAACCATTGAGAATATCCGTCAGGTCTTCGGGCTCCATCTCTTCTGAAAGCTCTGTGAAACCTTTGATGTCCGAGAAAAACACAGTGAGCTTTTTGCGCTGGGTTTTTAACGGGCCACAGGCTGTATTGTGGTGGCGAAATACTTGTTGCCACACCTGAGGTGGCAGGTATCTTGTCAGATCCCGGGCCAGGCCTTCATGCCTGCTGCGGGCTGCTTGCATGTCCCGGCGCAATGATTTCAAGGTTAGGTGCTGCCGATAGAGCAGTGAAACAGCAAAGCCAAACTGAATGGCAAGGCCCGCCATACATAACAGGGTGGCGAATGGCGGAGTACCCAGGTTGACCGGAATATTCAGCAGCAAACCCATGTAGCTGCCAGCTGCCAATAAAACCGCGCTGAGTAACGCATACCAGACAGCTTTTCGTAACAGTATATAAAGTAGCAGCAAGCTTGTTGAAGCCAGCGCGGGTACTAGGGCAAAGCCGCTCAGCCCAATGGCCAGCCCCAGTTGTATGGCGTCAACAGGCATCAGCAGCCGGGCCGGCAGTGAGTGCTTCAGATACTTGCGCGTCAGGTCAATGGCAGCTTTGCTGGCATATGGGTAGATAATTAGATACACCCCGAACATGGCGGCCAATGGTGAAAACTGATGCTCCAGCCAGCCAACGACCAGAGTCAAGCCGAAAACCAGACAAGTGACGCAGCGCTGCAAATAAAGACAGTCACTCTTTTCGTATGCTTCTTGTCTTTTGAAGACAGCCTTCCAGATGGCAAACTGGCTGCTGTTATATTGTCGGAGGTCCATACTGTATCCCGTCGGCTGCAGACTTCTAGGCCTGGCGCCGCGCTTTTAGTGGTAACGAAATTCCCTGATGTTACACTTGAACATCTTGCCATGGCATTGAGATGTGCAA
>Ga0209075_1001981_pt1 | contig 18682 bp, 15 predicted proteins | sample Stecom2011_FD_187523 | JGI IMG/M metagenome (GOLD analysis project Ga0209075, IMG submission 187523) | Agricultural soil microbial communities from Utah to study Nitrogen management - Steer compost 2011 (SPAdes) (version 2) | ecosystem: Environmental > Terrestrial > Soil > Agricultural land...
TGTCGAGATGACAGGATTCGAACCTGCGACCCCACGCCCCCCAGGCGTGTACGCTACCAGACTGCGCTACATCTCGGGAATGTTTTATCTTGCTCTTTCCGTGAAAGTTTTTGGAATAAATCCGTTAAACACGGGAGCAATCTCTCAAATGAGCGCGCAAAAATAGCTTAATTATAAGAGATGTCAAAACATTAGAGTAAATCGTCAAGGATATCATTTATTACTGCTTGATTAAAATTTTAATAGTCAATATTAACAATAGGAGGTTTTAAGGTTTGTTAGGGGGGCTTTTGAATATTTCAACATATAAGTATTTTATAAGGATATATGAATTGCCTATTTTAAGCCTCCAATCTTATAGATGGTTATAGGTTTTGTGTTAATCGTGATTTTCAACTTATTTTCGGATTCAGATTAGGAATTAAATCTGTTTTTATTAATAACTTTCATTACTTAATGAAAATTGAAATAATATTTCGTTATTACACATCTTACTTTATATTTGTCGATTGACATATTTACTCTATGAAGCTTTCCTATCTATTATTATTACTTTTAGCGGTTGTTCTGTGTGCTTCTTCTTGTGTTTCTACTAAACAGTTAACCTATTTACAGGAAGACCAGAATAGTATTGATACACTTGGATTATTAAGAAAACGTCAGGAGCCATATCGCTTGCAGATTAACGATCTGTTGAGTGTAAGAATTAAGGTTTTAGATCAGGAGACTGTGGGGATATTTAACCCTGTTAGTGATGCGAATCCGAATGCTACTGGTGAAGAAAAGCTATATTATGATGGGTTTGTTGTAAACGATCATGGAAATATCAGGATTCCTATACTTGGAGAAGTAAATGTTTTAGGGTATACTGTTGATGAAGTTAGGGAGAAGCTTGAGGAGCAATTACTTCGAGATTATTTTAAAGAAGAAGCCAACCTTTTTGTTACTGTGAAGTTAGCGGGTATTCGCTATACAATCAACGGTGAGATTTCGAGTCCTGGTTCAAAAATCATATATCGAGATCAAGTTAGTATAATGGAGGCTATTGCTAACAGTGGAGACATTACACTAACGGGTGATAGGAGTGAAGTTATTATTATTCGTCAATATCCTGCGGGGCAGAAGGTGCATCGTATTGATCTCACCAAGATAGAGGCAATGGATTCGCCATATTACTTCGTGAAACCCAATGACTTAATTTTAATTAATCCACTACCTCAGAAATCATTTGGAACGGGTACTACAGGTTTAGAATCTATACGAACTATAGCTTCTATTTTATCTATCATAGGTACGACAGTTTTATTGATGAAACGATTATAAGCTACTATGAGTGAAGAATTTGAAATAAACGAAAGTCATTCTACATTTGATTTTAAGAGGTTTTTATATAGGCTGCTTCACCATTGGCCTTTATTCTTAATTTCGTTGGCAATAGCTTTTTCATGGGCATATTATGTCAACGTTAGGAAGTTACCCATTTATCAAATGGATAACCTGATAGCAATAAGCGACGATCAGAATCCATTTTTCACGAGCAATACAAGTCTTACTTTTAATTGGGGTGGTACTACTGATAAGGTAAATACAGCGATAATTAGTTTACAATCACGATCACACAATGAGAAGGTTGTGGAAGAATTGCAGTACTACCTAACGTATTATCGAGATGGGAAGTACCAGCAAGAGGATGCTTATAAACAAACTCCTTTTGTTGTTGAAGTTGATACATCTCAGCCACAAATGCTCAATCAGCAAATAAAAGTTGTCTTTCAAGACTCTGTAAATTTTAGATTGAGTATTCATTTTGAAGAAAGTAAAAATCTGAATTTACAAAACTATTCAACAAAGGAGAAGACGAGATTGTTTGTTGAGGCTGGTGAGTTTGCTAAAGAGTTTAAAATAGGTCAAAAGATTTCGACACCTTTTTTCAATGGGGTTTTTATGCCAAATCCAGATGTTATATCTAAGCCTGGAGTTCCATACTATTTAAGTTTTAGTGATTATGATTCAGCCGTTAAAGGTTATTTAGGAATTCGAATTACTCCAGAAACCAAGGGTTCATCTGTTTTAAGGATGAGGTTAAATGGTTATAACAAAGCTAAGTTGGTTGATTACTTAAATACTTCTGTAAAGGTGTTGAGTGACGACATGCTGGAGAGGAAGAACCTATTTGCAACTAAGACCATTCGATTTATTGATAGCAGCCTTGCACAGAAATCTGTTGAGCTTTCAGATGTAGAGGACGAGATGAACCGATTTAAAAATCGGAATGCCATCTTTAATTTAGAGAGTGAAGGTGCTAAAATCAGTGCTAGATTGAATGATCTAGATATGCAGAAGGAAGCTGTAAATCGAGAGTTAAACTATTTTGATATCCTTCAAGACTATTTGACTACTCATTCAGATTATCGAAATGTTCCAGCTCCGTCTGTGGCTGGTATAACCGAAGCAAGTATTGTGAGTGGTGTGGGTCGAATTATAACTCTTTCAGAAGAGAGGAGTAAGCTTCAATATTCTTTTAAAGATGACGCTCCAATTTTCAGTGATATAGATAGGCAGATTGATGCTGTTAAAACGGTATTACTTGAAAATATTCGTTCGAGTAAAAGTTTAAAAACTCAGGAGCTTTCAACCATCAATAGAGATATTGGTCGTTATGAAGGTGAAATTCGAAAACTGCCTAAGGAGCAGCAAGATCTTTTGAAGATTGAGCGAAGATATAATCTTAGTCAAAGTACCTACAACCTTTTCTTGTCTAAGAGAAGTGAGGCTGGGTTGGTTAAAGCGGCTAATGTTAGTGATGTCTTGATAATAGATTCGGCTAAAGACACAGGAGGAGGTAAGATAGGGCCAAATACACAGCTAAACTATATGATGGCTGGTCTGTTTGGTATGTTTATTCCTTTATTAATTGTTTTTGTTAGAGTCTTTTTAGAAACAAAAATCAGAGACGTTAATGAGTTGGAACGAATTACGCCAATACCCCTTTTAGGTGTTATAGGTAGGAGTTACGTAGATACAAACTTAGCTGTTCTCGACAAGCCTAAGTCGGCTATTTCAGAAGGCTTCCGAAACTTGAGATCTAGTTTACAGTTTATGTATAAGCAACAGGGAATTGTTGGTGCTAAAACGGTATTAATAACTTCGTCTGTGAGTGGTGAAGGGAAGACTTTTTGTTCAATTAACTTGGCTTCTATTTTTGCATTGAGTGATAAAAAAACAGTATTAGTTGGTTTAGATTTACGCAAGCCGAAAATACATGTTGATTTCAAAATTGATAATACTTTAGGAGTTGTAAATTACCTTATTAACGATGCTAATCTAGATGAGGTTATACACAAGACAGAGGTGGAATATTTAGACGTGATACCGTCTGGGCCTATTCCTCCAAACCCTGCGGAGTTGCTTATTGGAGATCGATTAGAGGAGTTGTTAAGTTCACTTAAGGAACGATATGACTATATAGTATTGGATTCACCACCTTTAGGTTTGGTTGCAGATTCGTTAGAATTAGCAAGGCATGCCGATGCCACCCTTTATATTGCTCGATATAACTACACACAGAGAAATATGTTCAATTTTGTGAACGAAAAATTCAAAAGGGGTGAGATTACGCATACAAGTGTTGTTTTCAATGGGTATGTTGAGAAAGGTGGTTATGGTTATGGCTACGGATATGGCTATGGTGGGTACGGTTCATACGGTAATGGTTATCATGAACCTGTAAAGAAACCTTCTATTCTAAAAAGGCTTAAGAACGCCTTTCGCAAAGAATAGTTTTTCTTCAATAAAAAACTAATTCAACTAAATAAAATCTATAAAAACCTGTATTTTTGCAGGTTGAAAACCTAATTTCCAAATAAATAGGTGTTTAAATGCCTAAGAAAATATGAAACAAAATCCTATAATAGCAGTAATTGGTCTTGGTTATGTTGGCCTCCCATTAGCAGCTGCTTTTGCTAAAAAGTATAGAGTAATCGGTTTTGACATCAATTCTGAAAGAGTTTCTGAATTAAATAAAGGAGTAGATTCTACACTGGAATTATCTTCGGAAGAACTTAAAGATGCCTTGGCTAAAAATGAGAGCAAAGGCCTTGTTGTAACCGATCAGCAATCAGAACTTGAAGAGGCAACTGTATATGTTGTTACTGTTCCAACTCCAACAAACAAGTACAATCAACCTGTATTGACACCGCTTCAAAAAGCGAGTGAAACAGTAGGGAAGGTGATGAAGAAAGGTGATATTGTTATTTATGAATCTACAGTTTATCCAGGTGTAACCGAGGATATATGTGTGCCTATTTTAGAGGAGGTATCAGGAATGACTTTTAATAAAGATTTCTATGCAGGTTATTCTCCAGAGCGTATTAATCCGGGAGATAAAGAGCATACGGTAACTAAGATATTGAAAGTAACTTCAGGATCTACTCCGGAGTCTGCAAAATACATAGACGACTTATACGCATCAATAATCACTGCTGGGACACATTTGGCTCCTTCAATTAAAGTTGCTGAAGCTGCAAAGGTTATTGAGAACTCTCAAAGAGATATCAATATTGCTTTTGTTAATGAGTTGTCTAAGATTTTTAGATTGTTGGATATAGACACTCAGGATGTACTTGATGCTGCGGCTACAAAATGGAATTTCTTGAGGTTTACACCAGGGCTTGTAGGCGGGCACTGTATTGGTGTTGATCCTTATTATTTGGCTCAAAAGGCTCAGGAGGCAGGGTATAACCCGGAGATTATATTGGCAGGAAGAAGAATGAATGATGGAATGGGTAATTACGTTGCTCAGGAAGTTGTGAAGTTGATGATTGCTAAGGACTGTAAAATCAAGAACGGAAATGTTTTAGTAATGGGAATTACGTTTAAGGAGAATTGCCCAGATATTCGAAACAGTAAAGTGATTGATGTTGTTCAGGAATTAGAAAAGTACAATTTAAACGTAGATGTTTTTGATCCTTGGGCAAATGCTAGTGAAGTGAAAAAAGAGTTTGATATCGATTTGATTTCAGAGGTGTCTAAACTGAAAGAAAGCTATAATGCTGTAGTATTAACTGTAGCACACAACGAATTCTTAGACTTCGACATCAATAAACATGGAGGAGATCCTTGTGTGGTGTTTGATGTAAAAGCCTTTTTAGACAGAGACGGTATAGATGGAAGACTGTAGTAGTTAGATACTACGTCCACGATATCAAAAGGCCTCCTAAGTTTTATACATTAGGAGGCCTTTTTAAATTATGCTAAAGATTGCATTTCTACCAAGTTGTAATATACTCCTTTTAGGGCTAGGAGTTCTTGGTGTTTTCCTTGCTCAACTATTTGTCCTTTTGAAAGCACTACGATGTTATCTGCGTTTTGTATGGTCGATAAGCGGTGTGCGATGACTATAGACGTTCTATTAACCATCATTTTTTCTAAAGCATCTTGAACAAGTCGTTCGCTTTCGGTGTCTAAGGCTGAGGTAGCTTCATCTAGGATCATTATTGGAGGGTTTTTCAAAACAGCTCTGGCAATACTCAATCGTTGTTTTTGCCCTCCGCTTAGTTTGTTTCCGCTATCTCCAATGTTGGTTTCAAATCCTTCTGGTAGATCCTTAATGAATTCATAGGAATTACTTATTTCTGAAGCATTTCTCAATTCGCTATCTGTCGCTTCAGGTTTTCCTAATTTTAAATTGTTTCCAACAGTATCGTTAAACAAGATAGAATCTTGAGAAACAATTCCCATTAATCCACGTAGAGATTTCTTAGAGATGGTTTTGATATCTACACCGTCTATTTCGATATTGCCTTCATTTACGTCGTAGAAGCGAGTTAGTAAGTTTGCAATAGTACTTTTCCCGCTACCTGACTGTCCGACTAGGGCTACTGTTTTGCCTTTTGGGATTTCTAAGGAGAAGTTTTTTAATACGTATTGGTCTTCGTATTTAAAAGAAATGTTTTTAATAGAAATGCTGCTATCGAATTCATTCTTTTCTACGGGATTTTCAATATCGGTAATGGTGTTTTCAGCTTCTAAGAGTTCTAATATTCTATGAGCCGAGCCATCTGCGCGTTTAAGTGAGTAACTAGCCTTAGCAATTGCTTTAGCTGGTGTTAGAATGTTGTAAGCAAGCATTATATACCCAAGGAAAAAGCTAGCGTCTAAAGTCTTGTCAACAAAAACCAAATAACCTCCGTATACTAAAAGGATACCGATAGTTATAATTCCTAGCAGTTCACTTAGGGGAGATGCGAGGTTCTGACGGTTAAGTACTGAGTTTGAGTATTTATAGAACCGTTCGTTACTAGCTTCAAATTTCTTTTGAAATAGGTTTTCAGCATGAAATGCTTTAATTATTCGAAGTCCTCCCATGGTTTCTTCCAAGATAGAAAGAAATACACCTTGTTCATTTTGCACTTTTAGAGAGCCTCTTTTGAGTGATTTTCCAACCTTTGAAATAAGAAATCCTGAAGCAGGCAGGAATAGAAACACAAATAGAGTAAGCTTAGGGCTAATGAAAAGCATGGTAGCCAAAGAGAATATAATTGTCAAAGGCTCTCGAATAATCATTTCTAAAACTGAGAGAACAGAGTTTTTTACTTCATCGACGTCACCGCTTAGTCGCGAGATGGTGTCACCTTTTCTTTTTTCGGAGTAGAAGGCAAGTGGAAATTGAATTACCTTACTATACAAATCATTTCGCAGGTCTCTTAAAACACCATTTCTTAGAAAGGTTGAGTAGAACATAGCCATGTAGTTACTCAAGTTTTTAAGAAGAAAAATAGTGATAATAACGCCTATCATAAACATCAACACCTTGAAGTCGCCATGAGTATTAATGGAGTTTACTAGGTGATAGTTTAGGGAGTCTTGAATATAGGTTGTAAGGTTGGTTATTCCGTCATAAGTAGGAACTGCACTCACTTCGCGTTGGTCGCTAAATATCACTTGTAGTACGGGAATTAGTGCTAAAAACGATAGCGTGCTAAAAAGTGCATACAGGATATTAAAAAAGATATTTAGGAAGGCATATCTTTTATAGGGGTAGGCGTAGCGGAGTATTTTTCTGAAATAGTTCATTAACTAACGTTTAGTTGAGCTGCAATAGTATCTATTTTATTCTGAAGTATTTCGGTAAGGTTATCGCCTTTTTCCTCCTCATTCATAGTAAGTGAGTTCACACTGATATAGAATTTTATTTTTGGTTCAGTACCGCTTGGTCTAGCAGCTACTTTACTTCCGTCTTCGGTATAGTAGATTAATACATTAGACTTAGGAAGGTTTAGTTTTGTAGTCTCACCAGTTAGGATATCGGTTCGGGTATCTTTTAATACGTCATCTATTCGAATCACTTTGCTTCCTGCAATTTCAGTAAGAGGGTTTTCTCTGAATCCTTTCATCATTTCTGAGATTTCTTCGGCACCTTTCTTTCCTTTTTTAACAAGAGAAATTAAGTGTTCTTGATAGTTTCCGAATTCATTGTAGACTTCGGTCATGTATTCAAATATGCTACTGCCGTTAGCTTTCTTTTGAGCTGCGATTTCACAAGCAATTAGTGTAGAAGTAACCGCATCTTTATCGCGCACGAAGTCGCCAACTAAGTATCCAAAGCTTTCTTCGCCACCTCCAATAAATTCAAGTTCAGGGTAGTCTTTAATCATTTTGGCAATCCACTTAAAGCCGGTTAAGCCTTCCATGTATTTAACATTGAAGTGGTCTGCTACTTTCTCTACCATAGGAGTTGATACGATGGTTGATGCAACAAACTGTTTACCGTTTAGTTTGCCTTGTTTTTTCCATTGATCAAGTAGGAAATGCGTCATTAGAACCATGGTTTGGTTTCCATTGAGTAGTTGCATTTCGTTATTGCTATTTCTAACTGCAACCCCTAATCGATCACAGTCGGGGTCTGTGCCGATTACAATGTCGGCATTTTCTTTTTCTGCTAGTTCTAAAGCCATTTTTAGAGCTTCAGGTTCTTCAGGGTTAGGTGATTTTACAGTAGGAAAGTCGCCGTTAGGTTCAGCTTGCTCTTTTACAATGGAAATGTTCTTATATCCTGCTTTTTCTAACACTTGCGGGACCATGGTTATGGAAGTTCCATGTAGTGAAGTAAAGACAATTTTTAGGTTTTCTCTTGCTTCTTTGGAAGTGTTGAAAGTTCCGTTTTTGATAGATGCTTCAGAAAAAGCAATATCTACTTCTTTATCTATGTATTCTATTAAGTCTTCGTTAGCAGAGAAGTTAACGTCTTCGTAGTTTAGTTTGTTTATTTCGGCAATAATTTCGCCGTCTTGAGGTGGGACTAATTGTCCGCCATCTTCCCAATATACTTTATAGCCGTTGTATTCAGGAGGGTTGTGTGATGCAGTTAGCACAATTCCACTTTGGCATCCTAGGTGTTTTACGGCAAATGAGAGTTCTGGTGTTGGCCTTAATTCAGAGAAAAGGAACACTTTTATTCCATTTGCAGAAAATACGTCGGCTACAATTTTAGCAAACTCTTTACTGTTGTGGCGACAATCGAATGCGATTGCTACCTTAATATCTTGATTTTGAAATTGTTTTTTGAGGTAATTTGAAAGTCCTTGGGTATTTTTTCCTAAGGTGTATTTATTGATTCGATTATCACCCAATCCCATGATTCCTCGCATTCCCCCGGTTCCGAACTCAAGGTTTTTATAGAAGCTATCTTCTAGTTTTTCCGGATTGGAAGCCATCATTTCTTTTATTTCTTTTTGAACTTTCTCTTCAAAAAAAGGAGTGAGCCATTTATTGACTTTATCTAAGGTTTTTGGATCTATGTAAATCATTCTTCGAAATTAAAGTTGCAAAAATAGCAATAAAAAGCTTGAAGTCTTAAGCCTTTTAGTATTAGTGAGTTTAGAGTTAAAGAAATCTGGATTGTTTCTTTAGCCGATAGTCTTTTTAATAATATAGTTAGGAGAGTTTCTTTTATTCCGAAGGATTAATTCTCCTAAAAACCCAGCTAAGAAAAGCTGACTTCCTAAGATCATTGCCGTTAGAGCTGCGAAGAACTCGGGTCTTTCGGTTAGTAATCTCCCTGTTGGAGTAATAAATAGTTTATCAATGCCAAGGTATAGAGCAAAGCAAAACCCTACAAAAAGCATCATGGCGCCTAATGCTCCAAACAGGTGCATAGGTCTTTTTCCAAATCGAGAAAGAAACCAAATGGTAATAAGGTCTAAGAATCCACGAATAAACCGTTCGCCTCCAAATTTGGTGACTCCGTATTTTCGTGCTTGGTGTTTTACTGGTTTTTCAGAGATGTTTTTAAAACCGGCATTTTTTGCTAACACGGGAATATAGCGATGCATTTCGCCAGTAACCTCAATTGATTTTACAACTCTTCTTTTATATGCTTTCAGGCCACAGTTGAAGTCGTGTAGTTTTACTCCAGAAGTTTTTCTGGCAGCGTAGTTGAAAAGTTTTGAAGGTAGGTTTTTTGTTAGTACAGAATCATAACGTTTTTTCTTCCATCCCGAAACAAGATCGAAGCCGTCTTCTGTAATCATTCGGTATAGTTCTGGAATTTCTTCAGGACTATCTTGAAGGTCGGCATCCATAGTAATCACAACGTCGCCTTTAGCCATTTCGAATCCAGCGTGAAGCGCTTGAGATTTCCCGTAGTTTTTTTGGAAGTGGATGGCTTTGATCTCTGGGTTTTCTTTACAGATGTTTTCTATGATTTCCCAAGAGCTATCAGTACTACCATCGTCTATAAATATAAGTTCATAAGAATATCCATTGGACTGCATGACTTTAGCAATCCAATGGTGTAATTCTTTTAAGGATTCTTCTTCGTTAAGAAGAGGTATAACGATGGAGATGTTCATTTAATAATTTAGAATTGTTGAGGAGGGTTTTTTCTTAATGCTAGTCCTGCGATAACCGAGATTATAAACCCAAAAAACATAGTTCCAATGATAGCAAAAGCAGACATAATCCATGGAGTCATGAATTTTGCAGACATTTCCATAGACATATTTATTTGCTCTTCAGTCAGGTTTGGGTTTTTGGCCATTTCCTCGCGAGTGAAGTCCATTGTTTTTTGAATGAAATCAGGGTCAATGTATGTAATGAAGATATAATTGAAGATTATAGAGATGATTCCTGCTATCAGGCTAATTGCCAGTCCTGTTTTAATAGATTGTCCGAAGGTTAGGTAGCTATTGTTTTCGTTTTTAAATGCTTTAAGTCCTAAAACTATAATTGCTATAGAAATTAAAAGCTGTCCGAATGTAAGCCACCACGGACGATCGATATGTGCATCTAACGCATATGAGATTACTTGTAGTACAATTGTAAAAAGTCCTAAAAGCACTCCATAATTAAGTGCGATTTTTTGAATAGAGGGAGATTGTGTTTCCATTGATGATTTGAGTTAGGCCGATGATAACGGCAGGTTATACCTGTTTGTTAGCAAAGATAGAAAAACGTTACATAAAATATCATAATAGATTTAATTGATGCTGTGTGATTATAGCCTTACCTTTGCGGCAAAGCTAATCTAAATAAGCTTTAAATCTTTATTAGTTGTGTCCGACTAAGATTTAAGACCATTCCACTAATAGATGTAAGATACAAGACTTGCTTCTTAATAGTTTGATAGTCAGGTTGGTTTGATTAATTATTTTTTCTAGCTTTTAAGCCTCAGAGGTGAACATAATAGCGAGGTGTCTCTTAATAGAATCCCTTTAAGTTCACGTTTTCTCTAGTTAAACAAGGGGTTGTAATATTTTAATTGGACAACAGTGAATCTTTATAAATAAAAAAGTATATTATTTTGTTGCGGGATTGTAAATATTACTTAAATTTGCAAACTCAATTCCGAAAGGTCGGAAAAAGCATTAAAAAATTAATTAGAAGATGAAAAAAGGTATCCACCCAGAAAATTATAGACTGGTTGCTTTTAAGGACATGAGCAACGATGATATTTTCCTTACAAAATCAACCGCGGACACTAAAGAAACTATCGAGGTAGATGGTGTTGAATATCCTTTGGTGAAAATGGAGATCTCGCGCACTTCCCATCCATTCTATACTGGAAAGGCAAAACTTATCGATACTGCTGGACGTATTGACAAATTCAAAAGCAAATACGACAAGTTTAAAAAACCTGCTAAGAAAGCTACTGAAGAGTAGTTCTTACTATACTATATTTATCAAGCCTTCGAGAAATCGGAGGCTTTTTTATTTTTAACAGGATATATTCCTTTAACTAACATTCGATTGTTGATTTTTTATTAATATTGAAGTAGCTTGATTAGCTTAATTCGATCAAGAGGAAAAACATCTCACAAAAGCATATTTTATGAATTATATACTATTCGACGGAAACATCCGAAATCAATTACTTCCTTTTACTTTCACACGTCCAGTTGCAGAAATTAGAGTAGGAATCTTAACCATTCGAGAAAAGTGGGAGCATTTTTTAGGAATGGCTACTACAACAGTTACTGAAGATTACCTCTCAGAGAAATATCCTTTTTTAGAGCTTGATAAGAATGTTTTTATCAACGCTTCATTTTTGCCCTCTCAGAACTTAGCAAACATTGTGATGGGATTAGAAGAAAATCAAGCATTGTTCTTTGAAGATGAACCGTTAGCTTTCTTTGCTTCTGAAGGTCAGGAAGTGGATTTTGATACCTGTGAAGTTATTCAATATGCTTATCACGATGTTTTACGAATTGAGAATACTTGGGATATTTTCTCCAAAAACGGAGAGGCTTTAAAAAGAGACTTCGAAATGCTTACAAAGGGAAGGGAGTCACAGCCCATTCCAGAAGGTGTTTTGGTTAAGAATCCTGAAAATATTTTTATAGAAGAAGGAGCTACTTTAGAGTTTTGTACTTTAAATGCTTCCGAAGGTCCTATATATATTGGGAAAGGTGCTGAGGTGATGGAAGGATCACTTGTTAGGGGGCCATTTGCATTGTGTGAACATGCTATTTTAAAAATGGGCGCAAAAATATATGGAGCAACTACTGTTGGACCCCATAGTAGAGTGGGAGGAGAGGTTAATAACTCTGTTATTTTTGGATATTCAAATAAAGGTCATGATGGGTTTTTAGGCAACTCAGTTTTGGGCGAATGGTGTAATTTAGGTGCAGACACAAATAATTCTAATCTTAAAAATAATTATGCCGAAGTGCGTTTATGGAGTTATGAAACCGAAAGTTTTGCTCGTACAGGTCTTCAGTTTTGTGGACTGATGATGGGTGATCACAGCAAATGTGGAATTAACACCATGTTTAATACGGGGACAGTTGTTGGCGTGAGTGCTAATATCTTTGGAAGCGGGTTCCCTCGTAACTTCGTCCCTAGTTTTAGTTGGGGTGGAAGCAATGGATTTACTACTTATAAAACCAATAAGGCTTTTGAAGTAGCAAAAGTTGTAATGGCTAGAAGAAAGGTTGAATTTACAGAAGTAGATTCTAATATCTTAGAGCATATTTTTGAGGAAACTTCGAAGTGGCGAAAGTCCTATTAGCTTGAAGAGACTGCTAGTAAGTGCTACTGAGAGCTCGTTGCAGTTTTCTTTACTCTTTTAAGTACGAGAAAGTTTTGAGGGTTAATTCCTAATCCGCTTACGTTTTTATTTACGAATCTAACAGCCATATCATAGAACAGAGGTACGATTGGAGCTTCATCAACTATAATGGAATCCATTTTGGCGTATAATGTTTTTCTTTCGTCAATTTCTGAGATGGTCAGCGATTTACGGTAGATGGAGTCGTAAGTTTCATTTTTAAAATGCCAATAATTAGGTCCGTTAGGCGCAAAATTCTTGCTATAAAAGAGTGAAAGATAATTTTCTGCATCAGGATAGTCGGCAATCCAGCTTCCTCTAAAGATATCTAGGTCGCCGCTACTTTTCATTTGCCTGAGAGTAGAAGGCGGCATTACGTCTATGGTAACGCTAATTCCTACTTTTTCTAATTCTCGTTGTATGTATTCACATAAATCTAGATATTGGCTATTCGTTCCAATAACTATTTCAGGTTTTAGATCGCCTGTTTCGTCTTTGTACTGCTGAACAAGTTCCTTGGATTTTTCTGGATTATAGGAGTAGCCTTCAATTTCATTATAGCCAGGGAGTCCTTTTGGTATAAATCCGTGAACAGCGGGAATTCCCATTCCATTCCGAAGGTAGGTAATCATTTTTCCACGATCGAAACCGTAGTTGATAGCTTGTCTAAGAGCTTTGCTTTTGATTTCAGGAGTGTTGCTGTTCATGAAGAACCCGAGATATTCAGTGTTGAGATATGGTCCAGTAACCATGTAGGCTAAATCTTCATATTTAGACTGAAGTTTACCTTTTGTTGTGAGTAGTTCATCTTTATAGCTATTGTCTAATCCCGATATAAAATCTAGCTTTCCTTGAGCAAATTGCAGGAATTCACTTTGTTTATCTGGTAAAAAAGTTATGGCAACTGCTTCTAAATAGGGGAGTTGGTTTCCGTTTTCATCTTTTTCAAAATATAGAGGGTTTTTTCTAAAGACTAATTTTACATTTTCTTCCCACATTTTAAATTGGAATGGGCCGGTGCCTACGGGATTTCTTCTAAAATCATTACCATAAAATTCAATTGCTTCCTTAGGGACAACAGAGCAATATCTCATTGAAAGTAGTCCAAGAAAAGCAGGGAAGGGTTGTTTTAGTTGGATTACCAAAGTTGTGTCGTTTTCTGCGGTGTAGCTACCTACATAGTTCATTACCCAACTACCTGGTGAAGCTACTTTGTTGTCGGTTAACCGATTAAAGCTATAAACGAAATCGGAAGCAAGAACTCTTCTCGTTGAGTCTTTTTGGCTGTTTGCGAAAGCTTTGTTTTTATGAAAGTATACGTCGTCTCTCAGGTAGAAAGTGTAGGTAAAAGTAGAGTCGTTAATCATCCAGCTTTTTGCAATATCTGGTTTGATATTTAGCGAATCGTCAAGTTGTACTAAGCCATTATAGAGTTGATTATCTGGCCAAATAGCTTGAGGATTTCTTGCAAAAGCCGGATCGAGGGTGGGTATGTTTCCATGTTCATTATATCTAAAAACGAGGTGATTGTTGTCGTTGTTTGTTTTATTAGAGCATGAAAAAAGAGAGAAAGCGATTATGCCAAAAACCCATAAATAAATGCGGGATGCTGGGTGTTGGGTGCTGGGAAGCAAGTTTTGCGTAGTAAAATTCATTTATCTAAAGAAATTTTCTGCGATATGCAGTTGTGATGTTCATTAAGTGATAACAAAAGTTGTGTTTTTCTTGGAAATAATTTTAATCTATGTAATCACGATTTTTCGACTTATATAAGCAAGTGGCTACCTTAGCTAAAGATCCAATTGCATATCCTAAAAACTTTTTCTGATCCGGATTGGAATGTAAAATAGAGCCTTCCGATATGTTTAATGCTACTGAATCTGCCGTCTTTCTAAATTGAGCGATAAGATTGTATATTTCTTTTTTTGGGAATGTTTCAGTAATAACATTTACATCTTCGCCCAATTCCATAGCTATCCCCATATCTTTAATTTTTCAAATTTAAAGATCATGATGTTTTCATTTGGTCAAAGATAGGGCATCTTTTTGTACTTTTTCAATCTGCATCCATTCTTCAGTTCCAATATTCTCACCATTCATCTAGCATCGGGCGCTGAGTCATTTCTTCAAAATATCCCTATATTTGTAGCTTCAAAACAATCTTATGCATTCACCAAAAAAAGTTGCTTTCTATACCTTAGGTTGTAAGCTTAATTTTAGCGAGACCTCTACTATTGCTCGAAGTTTCGAGGATGAGGGGTTTGATCGTGTTGAATTTAATGAAAAGGCCGATATTTATGTAATAAACACATGTAGTGTTACTGAGAATGCAGATAAGCGTTTTAAGACAATTGTAAAACAGGCGCAGAAAGTCAATCCGAATGCTTTTGTTGCGGCTATAGGATGTTATGCACAGCTCAAGCCACATGAGTTGGCTGATGTGGATGGAGTAGATTTAGTTTTGGGTGCTACAGAGAAATTTAAGATCACAGATTACCTTAATGATCTTGCTAAAAACGATTTTGGAGAAGTTCACTCTTGTGAAATTGAGGAGGCTGATTTTTATGTAGGCTCTTATTCTATTGGAGACAGAACTCGGGCATTTTTAAAAGTGCAGGATGGTTGTGATTATAAATGTACCTATTGTACAATTCCTTTGGCTAGAGGTATTTCAAGAAGTGATACTTTAGAGAATGTATTGAAAAATGCATTTGAGATATCACAGCAAGGAATTAAAGAAATAGTGCTCACCGGCGTTAATATTGGTGACTATGGTAAAGGTGAATTTGGCAACAAAAAGCACGAGCATACTTTTTTAGAATTAGTAAAAGCTTTAGATGAGGTTGAAGGAATTGAAAGACTTCGAATTTCTTCAATTGAACCTAATCTATTAAAGGATGAAACAATTGAGTTTGTTTCTAAGTCTAGGACTTTTGTTCCGCATTTTCACATTCCTTTACAAAGCGGGAGCAATGATATATTGAAGTTGATGCGACGTCGTTATATGCGAGAATTGTATGTTGAGAGAGTTTCTAAAATTAAGGAGTTAATGCCTGATGCTTGTATTGGGGTTGACGTGATTGTTGGCTTCCCTGGTGAAACCGATGAGCATTTTTTAGAGACATATCATTTCCTTAACGAATTGGATATTTCATATTTACACGTATTTACTTATTCTGAAAGAGATAACACTCCAGCAGCTGAAATGGAAGGAGTAGTTCCTAAAAAAGTGAGAAACAAGCGCAGTAAAATGCTTCGAGGTCTTTCGGTTAAAAAGCGTAGAGCATTTTACGAAAGTCAGCTAGGTACAACCCACACGGTTCTATTTGAAGGAGAAAACAAACTAGGGTATATTCATGGGTTTACAGAGAATTACGTCAAGGTAAAAGCTCCATGGAATCCTGAGTTGGTAAATACCTTACACGAGGTCACACTTACAGAAATAGACACAGATGGATTGGTACGGTTTAAACAAGAAGCTGAAGCTTCTTATTCCGCACTTTAAATTATTGGAAGTATAATCCTATTGATGTAGTTTAAATATTTTAGAGGTTAATCCCTACAGGTAAAAGATCTCTATATTTTCTACGGTTTTTTCGTAAGAATCCTGCTATCTCAGGGCTAGTAGGCACTAAGTTTATCCCTCTGTCTTTTACTTCTGCGAATACTGCTTTAATAAAAACTTCTCTTAAACCTTGTGCTTCCATTTCTTCTGGCATTTCATACTTGGTCAAGAAGATTTTACGTTCTTGTAGAGAGTACTCAATTCGGGCCATTTGATCATTAACTTCAAGTTCAAACTGCCTTAAAAATTCGTTGTCGATAATTGCTACATCTTCACTCATTGGTTTATGTGTTTTAAAATTTTATCAGCATATATTTGATATAGACATACAAGGAATTGGACGTAAAAAAGAATTTATGTCTGAGTTCCTTTTGAGAATGTACTATAAAGTAGTTGTTTGGTCTGTTTTCAAAACAAATAGCTATTGATAGATTTCGACTTTAAGAAAGTTGTGATTCTATCTTTGCAATTGTAAATTTACGAAAAATCTTTGGCCTATTCCCTTTACTTGAAAAAAGACTTACTGAAATGGAACAAATTACGGTTTATTTTATACCTGGAATGGCTGCTGGCCCCGAGATTTTTAAAAATATAAGGCTTCCAAAGGAATATCGGGTTGAGGTTCTAGAATGGTTAATTCCTGAAAAAGATGAATCTTTAAAAGCTTATGCAAAGCGAATGGCTGATAGAGTGAAGAAGCCTAACTCTGTATTGATTGGAGTTTCCTTTGGAGGCGTTGTTGCTCAGGAAATGAAACAGTTTTTAAAACTTAGAAAGCTAATAATAATTTCAAGTGTTAAAACTCGGAGTGAATTGCCTAGGAGGATGAGGGTGGCGGGTTTCACCAAAGCTTATAAGTTAATACCTACAAGCGTTGTCTTAAGTGCAGAGGACTTAACAAAGTTCTCGGTTGGTCCTAAGTCAAAGAAAAGGCTAAGGCTTTATCAGGAATATCTAAATGTTAGAAACAAACAATATTTAGATTGGGCTTTAAAGAGGATGGTTACTTGGGATCGCGTTTCGAAAGTTTCTGGAGTTATACATATTCAAGGAGATGAGGACAAAGTGTTTCCGTTAAAATACATTCAAGAATGTGATGTTATTAAAGGAGGAACACATATTATGATTTTAAACCGGGCTAGTGAGATTTCACGAAGACTTATAAGAATAATTGAGGAATAATTTTTGAGGTTTAATTATAAAGCTCTTTAATGAGTATCTTTAATAAAAAATATGAAAGTATGAAAATGATAGGAAAAATTGGATTAGTTGTAGGAGTTATAGCTGTTTCAGCATTTAGCATTCAAGCGGTTCAAGAGGCTCCTTCCAACGAGGTTATGGAAAGGAAATTAGTGAATGATTATAATGTTTATGCTCTTCCTATTCCTGAGGGGTTGGAGTTTGCAGGGGAGCCTGTTCCTATGGACAACCCTGATATTCGTGAAAGATTTGATCGAGAGTTGTTGGTGAATGTGTATTGGCAGTCTAACGGACTTTTATTGTTTAAACGCGCCAACCGTTATTTTCCTCAAATAGAACCACTTTTAAAAAAGTATGGATTGCCAGACGATTTTAAGTACTTGGCTGTTGCGGAAAGTGCTTTAGAGTATAAGAGCTCTCCTGCAGGAGCTTCAGGGATATGGCATTTTATGAAAGCTACAGGATTAGAATATGGTCTGGAAATTAATAGTTATGTAGATGAACGATATGATTTAGAGAAAGCTACCATGGTTGCAGCGGAGTATTTAAAAAAATCTAAAGATAGATTTGGCTCATGGACTATGGCTGCAGCGTCCTATAATGCAGGAGTTGCAGGGATGAATAGACAAATAGGGCGTCAAAATCAGACGGACTACTATGATCTATTATTAAATGCCGAGACAAGCCGGTATGTTTTTAGAATACTTGCGCTTAAAGAAATCATGACCAATCCAGAGAAGTATGGATTTAATTTCCGTCAAAAAGATTTGTATCCGAATATTCCTACGTATAAGGTGAAGGTAGATTATCCTGTTGAAGATTGGGCAGAATGGGTTGAGCCTTATGGAATCAATTATAAAATATTAAAACTTCATAACCCATGGCTTAGGGATACATACTTGAAAAACGCTTCGAAGAAAGAGTACTATGTACAGATACCTGAAAAAGGGTATTATCAATAAAAAACTAATTTGAAGATTATGATATAAAGAGCAACTAATCCAGTTGCTCTTTTTTAATATGCTTTAGATTGATAATAAATAGAGCTCTTATGCTATGTTCTAATTTTGGAAATCGTGTAATGTGAACAATTAACCAAGTGTTTTTATCTATTCAACTGCAATTTTTTTGTTATCCGATTTCAATAGAGATACACCTTCTAAAAATGAGTTGTAATTAATGTTAAATGAAGTGTCAAATTCTTCTTTATAATGATGGATGGCAGTTCTACGAACGTCTACTATTCTCTTGTCATAATCAATGATGAAGGTTGTAGGCATTCCAAAGCTGTGCTTCATGATCCTTACTATATGGTCGAATTTATTTTCTAGTTCGTCAACGTAGAGTATGTTTATTTTTCGAGAATATTT
>Ga0209075_1001982_pt1 | contig 18672 bp, 12 predicted proteins | sample Stecom2011_FD_187523 | JGI IMG/M metagenome (GOLD analysis project Ga0209075, IMG submission 187523) | Agricultural soil microbial communities from Utah to study Nitrogen management - Steer compost 2011 (SPAdes) (version 2) | ecosystem: Environmental > Terrestrial > Soil > Agricultural land...
CTTCTTAAAAAGGAAATACAACCCAGCCAAAACTGGGGCGTTATGCGACATAAAGTGCACATAGACCAGATCATATTTTTTAAAAATGAAGTTATAACATATTGACAAATAATACTTCAGATAGGTAAATACCTTACTCAGCTTGTTGGATTTTTTTCCCTTTATAATCGAAACAGCAGGAAAAGCAACTCCATTATTTTCGAGCTCAAGTTTAAAATTCTTTACAAAAACTCCAAAAAGAGAGTCCTTGGAAGAAGGATACATATTTGAAATCAAAAATATTTTCATCATTTAAACTTTCTGTTCAGACGGCAAGTTTTCTTCCAGCCAATAATAAATGCTCAATAAAAGAAAAATCTGTTTTTCGCGATTGTACCCCTTTAAATGATCGTCCAAAACTTTATGCAAAGCGTCAACATTAAAAATTTCTGTGAAAATCCCCGGCTTTAAGAGAAGCTCTCGAATTTGGTCGTTATAATTTTTGAACCAAATTTTGGTAGGCGATTGAAACGCATATTTTTTTCGATTGATGATCCGTTCCGGCAAGATCCTTTGAGCATATTTCTTGTGAATGATCTTGGTCTTTCTAAAGGCCACTTTCTCTTTGGCCGGCAAAGATTCCATAAATTTGACCAGTTCAATATCCAACATGGGTACACGACATTCCAAAGAAAAATTCATCGTAATTTTATCGGTATAAAGCAGAAGGTCGTCTGCCAAGTTCATCCGTATATCTATGGCCATCATTCGCTCAACAGATGTCCTTTTTTTAGTACATGCTAGGATATTATAAAAATAGGATATCAAATTGAATGCTTTTTCTTCCCTACTGTTTAGCAATTGAAGAATTTCCTTTTGGCCGAATATGGAATAAACATTCAAAAACCGTTGCACATCATTCTTTTCACCCAATGCGCTGGCTGAACGAAGGATGCGTTCATTCTTTATACCCACTTGGGAAACTATAGTCTTAGAAGATCGGATGAGCCCACGGGGGATTTTACCTGATATAACTTCTCCTTGATATCGTTGATAGCCGCCTAAAGGTTCATCTGCACCTTGACCGGTTAGCACCACTTTTACGTGTTCAGATGCCAATTGAGATAAATAGTACATAGGAATAACAGAAGTGGTCGCTAACGGCTCCTCTATGATTCTGGTAGTTTCTTTAAATATGGATAAAAAATTATCAAAAGTGATTTTTTTTGAAAAATGCTCCACCCCCAAAATTTCGGCAGTTTCTTTGGCAGCCTCTATTTCATCCTCCTGGTGTGCACCTTCAAAACCAATGGTAAATGTCTTTAGCTTTCCCGTATAATGTTTTTGGGCCAATGCGGTGACCAAGGCCGAATCAATTCCCCCACTTAATAAAATTCCAACTTCAACATCGGCCATTAGTTGACGTTTTACGGCATTCTCAAGATGAATTTCATATTCTTCTAAATAATTGCTTACAGGTTTAATGGATAGTATCGATTTTTCTTTAGGAAAATATTTTTCAGTATAAAGTAATTTATCAGAAGACAAATCCACCGCTATAAAATGTCCTGGCTTGAGTTTTTGAATATTCTCATGCAAGGTTAGAGGCGATGGAAGATAGCGCAATCGCAAAAGAGTGGGCAAGTTTTGTAAATCGGGGGCAGAATTTTTCTGTAAATATTTTATCGGCCGGATCTCTGAAGAAAAAATAAATTGTTCTGTGTCCTGAAGGTAGTAAACGGGTTTAACACCAAAATGGTCACGTGCCAGATATAATTTTTGGTTTTCAATATCCAGAAAAGAAAACCCAAAAATTCCATTAAAATCGTTAACGCTATCGATTCCAAATTTAATTAGGTAGTACAAAATGGTTTCGGTGTCTGATCGGCCCTTGAAATAAATTTCGGGTAACTGCTTTCTTAAATCAAGATGGTTGTAAATTTCTCCGTTAAATGTAATTGCAAACTTCCCACAGGACGAAATCATGGGTTGTTTGCCGGCCTCAGAGAGCTCAACAATTGCCAAACGAACCAGTCCAAGGTTAACATGGTGTTCGCCCACATTAAAACTTTCAATTTCAGAAGCATCCGGTCCTCTGTGCTCAATTAGTTTTAGGGCCGATAAGTCAAAAGCGCTATTTATTGATCCAATTATTCCACACATAGGTTATTATTTCCTGTTCGTTTTTCAATTTTGCCTCCATTCTTTTCGGAATACCATAGAATAAAAAATGAATAGAAGAAAGCAAAGATAAACACGCCTTTACTCATTCCAAAGATGGTTTCAGTAAATGAAAAAAGTACTATTATAATTAGAAAAGTAAAAGTTTCTCCTCTTAACTTGGTTTTTCTTATGAATACTGATAACACAAAAATATAGATAAGTACTCCCAAAATTCCATTGGAAACTAAAAATTCCAAATATTGATTGTGGGCATTGTATTTATTTTCCAGAGCTATTTGTAATCCACGTTTGCTATAAGCTATATCATAAAGGGCTTGTCTATCACCCGTACCAATTCCGAATAACCAGCTTTCACGCTCGTTAAAATCAGATAAAATACCGAGCCATCGTGGATACCGATCCAAGGTCACATTTCCTTGAGTATCCACAATAGACGTGAATTTGCTTCCGAGATAATCGAACTTAATTGAAAGCATTACCATTACAGTCACGATTGCCACTATGTAGAAGATTCTTTTTATTTCCAATTTTTTGAGCAGGGTCAGTATCAAAATAAGAACTAGCGTTATAACCCCAATTCGGCTACTGGTTTCAATTAGAAATAAAAAGAATGGCGCCAAAAGAAGAAAAAATTTCAATTTATTTTTTCTTAGATTAATAAATTCGGGCATTCTTATAATTCCCAAAATAAAGATAACCAACATCACTGCGAAATAACTGGGATGGCCTTCCAGAGGAAGCAGGGCGTTCCAACCCGAATAGATCCATTTAAAAAAATATCCTGCCTGAACCCAAGGCGTGGCATTGGTCAAAATAGACTCAATAATATATGCCCAACAAATTACCATACCTGTTAAAAGTCCAGTTCCTAGAGCGATATAGATTTTCTTTATATTGAAGTCCTCTTTTCTATGAGACAAGACAATCAACGGAACTAGGACTAATGTCAAAGTGCGTTCAATATCTCTTAAGGCTAGTTTTACATTGGTAGAGTAAAAATATCCCAGGATGAAAAGTAAATAAAGTCCAAGAAGACAATAAAAGGCTGTTTTATGATTTTTCAGATTCTCCAGGCGCTGCTTAGGATTTAACATAAAAATGGAAGATGCAATAAAAAACCACAGCAAAATCGTATTCAAATTGTCCCACAGAGGTAAAGTACCTACATAAAGAAAGGTGCATATCTGAAAAAAAACTTTATTGGGTGGATTACTGTTCCAATAGCTTCTGATACCTTTTATCATATGTATTGTTAAGGGCCGTTTTTCTTAGTGACAGAAGTAGGGCTTTATACTCAGGGGCTCCAAATTCTTTAATTTTCCAATGAATTCCATCCATCTCTTCAAAGGATACAAAAAGAGGATAAGCGTTGCTTAATAGATTTTGTAAGGGGATATGTGGCTCCGTAAAAAAAGGCAATTGAAAACTCAAAAAATCGAACGCCTTTATAGGAAACGTAAGATCGTCATACATATTTCGTGGACGGGTATGGAGAGCATAGGCAATATTGTTTACCTTAATAAAGGCGGGTATTTCGGCATGCGGCAGTTTCAGGGCTAGAATTGAGGTTCCTTTTATCATATCCCCAATATTTTTGGCCCCGGATAAAACAAAAAAATTATAATCTTCGGAATACGCTTTTGCAAAGTCAAGAAAATAATTAAATCCCGAATTTTTATAATCTATACTGCCCAAATACAAAAGTCCAATTTTTTTTGAAAAGTCTGGAATAAACACGCTTCCTTTCACATCAGCGGTTCCAGGTGGCAAATCGGTATAAGGCCGTTTGGGGAAGTTTTTATTTTTATTAAAAAACACCTGGCCCATCTCATTTGTTGGGAACACCATAGAAGTTGAAATCCAAGTAAGGTAAAAGTTGCTAATTTTGTTGAGATAAAAGGTTATTTTTTGGCGGGGTGTTCTATAATCCTCTGGGAAGAGCTCAATATAAATATCCCGAATGAATACAATTACTCTTTTTGAACGGAATTTTATAAAGAAAAGAGCAAGTGCATCTACCAAGCCTATTCGATTAGTTGCAGATTCTATATAGCAAAGATCTCGCTTTTTAAATATGGATTTAAGTTTGTTTCCTGGGGCAATAACATCGTCTCCGTGTTTTTGGAAGGTTTTTTTAAACAGATTAATTCGGGTAATAGGCCCACCAGCAATTTTATCAAGGTTTGGGACAATATAAAGGCTATTCTTCATCGGCTATAGACTTTGATAACAAATCTTTCTTGTTTCTATTGCCTTCAAGAATTAGATAGGGAATTATCATATAAAACACATATGTAAAATAATGGATAGAGAGCAAATTGGTAAAAAGCGCAATCGCTATAAACCCCAATTTAGCCTTAGTACTTGGAATAATCCTTATCAAATAAACATGCACTGCTAAGAATATAAAAAGCAGGATGAAGCCTCCTCGATGGTAGAGGTAATAAAAACCATTGTCTATTTCGCGAAACGTATAGTTCATACTAAAGCTTTGGGCAATTACATTTTCACGATAAACGGTTGTACTTGCTCCAAACCCCTTACCAATTATTTTCTCAGACCAAGAAAAATCTTCTGCTCTTAGGGCCGTTTCAAGATCTTGAATACGGATTTTTAGGCTCGCATATTCCCAAGGTTTTAGCACATAGGGAAGTTTTTCCTTTATTGCCTCGGGGGTCATTTTAGAATTAAAAATCCCTATAGCGGCTGTTAATACGATGGCGAAGCCCAGAATGAAACCAGGATTTAATAATTTGCGAATATTCACTACAATTAGAATCAATAAGGCACCAGCGGTTACCAAATTCATCAGGTTTGAGGTAAGAAAGAGATATACCATTGCCAACAAGGTTGAAATTGCCAAGGGAGCATCGAAGGTTCTTTGATTGTACAAATAATAAAAACAGATAAGTACAATTGCGATTATAGGTGGGCCATAAACCCGGCCTCCCTTTCCTGTGGAAGCTTCATGCCATATAGTGGGAAGTATTCCCAAATATATCAAGATATACATTACACAAACGATGGCATTTATTACAAAAAGCAAGCGGAGTAAATTCAAACTCTTAACGTTTACCAAAAACAGGTAAAAAATAAAGCCGAAGATGGGGTACTTTATATCAATGGTGGCATTGGGGTGGTTGTGCAATAGCCCAAGGATCAAAAAGACTGCATATATTCCGAAGGCGGCAAAAACATAATGAGGTATTTCAAGTTTTCCCATTTTGTCGAATATCCACACTCCCAAAAACAAAACCACCAAACATACTGCAGTCAGGACACTTAAGGTGATAGCTGCCGTAGCCAAGAAAAGAACCACTAATACTATTTGATAAAAAAGCTTCAATTCAATAGTTTAATATTATTTTTACTTCCAAGTTTTTATTTCTTGGCATATAAAATCAGGATTGGCAAAGCTACTGTTTTTTAAATTTTATTGTAAAGAAGAGTATTAATATATCAGCAGTAAGGAAATAAACATAGTCAAGGCTGTTTCCAATTGTTTTATATAATATTATAATGAGCCAAAGGGCCACTTTATAAACAATTGGAACTCCATTAGGCAGTTTTTTAAATTAAAAATATATGATCGTTCGCAGCTTCATTCCACTCTTAATATTTTGTACTCTTTTATCCTCTTGCTCCCGCAAAATCGGAAGAGAACATTTAAAGGATATTGCCATAAAAATGAAAATTGACAGCAGAGATTATGCCATCAGTTTGTACGATATTTCCGAAGCTATCGATTTTGAAGAAATACCTAAAACAGTTCCCTATGACTCCACCCAATCAAAACAATATGCCGATTTGATTCTAGTGGATTCAATTGTTGTTTTGCATTCCTTTAAACCTGAGTATATTCCACTTGAAAAAATTACCTGGCTCGAAAATCCGCTAAATAACCAGACTTGGCAAGCTTATTATGAAAATCTTTTTTTCGTTTCCGTTTTAAATCATACTTATCACAGTTACGGAGATAAACAATATCATGAAAAGGCTAAAGCATATGTTTCAAGTTATGTAAAGGCGCATACATCCCTAGACGAAAAAACGTCAGATCAAACTTGGGAAATCGGTGCCGTTGGCCTTCGCACGGGCCACCTTTTACAGACCCTTTACAACGAACTACAACAAGATGATCCGGACACAGCTTTTATCCAGGAGATATTCGACCTCCTTTCGCTTAGTGCAACATACATGCTAGACCCCAATCGATATACACCTACGAACCATTCTTTAATAATGGATAGAGCTCTTTTGGCACTGGCAAAAATCACAAAATCCAATCCAATACTCTACGATGCCATTTACAGACCTACTGCCATTCGCACACTAAAAAACATTGACTTTATAATAGACGATAGTGGTCTTGCCAAGGAACATTCCACAACATATCATATATACAACCATAATCTTGACCAAAAAATAATAGATTTACTGGAACAGGACGATATAAATCCTGCTTTGCAACTGAAATTATTGAAAAAAAACGATGTGCTTCTTCAATTGGTAAAACCAGATTTAACCTTTCCGATTTGGGGAGACAGTGGAATAGAATATTTAAATGCACATTTAGCCGAAAGATTTGGCAATGACCAACGTATTTTAGATGTGATGGCCGGAAAGAGATTGCCCTCTATGGTAAATTTTGAAAACAATATTGCCACTTTACGTACTCAAGCCAACGACAGCAGCTATTTGGCTCTCTTTGCAAATTATTACTCCCGAACCCACAAACACAATGATGATTTACAATTCATCTTTCAAACCCTGGGAATTGACATTTTAACAGATCAGGGATATTATGGTTATGAAAAAGAGCATAGACCTTTTCTTTCTTCTGTATTTGCTCATAATTCAATTGCCATCAATGACAGTGATTATGTTTTAGGAAGGGATGGACAATACTCCAAACTAACGGGATACTGGACAAGTGACAATGTAGATGTCTTGGAAGGAGAGCACAATATGTACGATTCCATAATCGTTAAGCGAAAATTGTATTATTTAAAACCTAACGTTATCGTGCTTCAGGATTGGGCCGAATCGGCAGATCCAAACCTAATCAGGAGCATCAGTCAGCATTTTAATTTTAGTGAAAAGGCGAATCTTGCTGTTTCGATTTCGGATAATAGCGCCACAGTTCTTTTTCCAAAAAACATTAAAGCCATCGTGAAATCCTTTTCCGATAATGATGAAATTACGACACAAGAGATATACAGATCCAGAATACAATACTATATTACTCCCATTCCACAGGTAAAAGTGCGAAAAGAAGGCAAACTTCTAACTACCGTAATCGAAATACAATCGGATTTATATAAAACACCCGTTTCGAATGTTCAAATTATTGATGATGTAATCTACTATAACAAGGAGGGCAATACAAATAAATTAATAATGTAAGACTCGCTAATTTATACATAATTTAAGATTTTATCTAAACTTAAACTAGATTATTCGTAAAGAGAAGAAATTATTGTACCTTTTGTAAGTTTTATATTTTATCTCAAAAATACGTCCTATGAAATACTTCTATTTTTGTGCAATATTCTTATATTCGATATCTTTTTTAAAAGCTCAAACCACTTATGTTCCTGACGATAACTTTGAACAGGTTTTAATCGATCTTGGGCTGGATGATGTTCTGGATGATTATGTTTTAACGAGTAATATTTCAGGTCTTATTATCCTCGATCTTCAAAGCAAAAACATTAGTGACCTCACAGGACTTAAGGACTTTGCAAGCTTAAGATATTTTGATGCCAGTAACAATCAATTTCCTCACATTCCCTTACATCCAAATGCTAATCTATATGCTTTAACAGTCAGCAACAATCAACTAACCGAATTGGATTTAAGCCAACATACAAATCTAAACGAGCTTGCCTGCGCCAATAATCTTATCGTAAATTTAGATTTGAGTCAAAATACAAATTTAATGTATTTAACAGCAGGGCAAAATTTATTTCCCGAACTAGATATGTCAAATCACCCAAATCTTAGAGAAGTCCGCCTTTTTGGACAAAATACCTCTCTAATAAATGTTGATATCAGAAATGGCAATAATACCGTGATTCAAGAATTTGTTGTACTAAACAGTCCTAACCTGCCCTACATTTATGTTGACGATTGTAATTATAGTACAGTAAATTGGACAGACATTGATCCTACAACAATTTTTATAGAAGAGGAAGGACAAACAGAATGTGAAATGATAGGTGTGGCAGATAACTTTTTAGATCAAAATCTAAACATATATCCTAACCCCGTAATCGACGTTATAACCATAGAGAGCGCAAACAGTTTGAACATTGAAGAAATAACCATTTTCAACATATCTGGAAAGAAATTAAAAACGTTGTTTGGCGATTTTGAAAAGATAGATCTTAAATCATTTCCTTCTGGTGTATATTATCTAAAAATTCAATCTAAAAAAGGAATTGTCTTCAAAAAGGTTTTGAAAACCTAACATTAAAATATTTTTAAGATGAGGATATATTACATAATTACATTAATCTTTTTAAGCGGGATTGCACACGCCCAAATTGTCAATATTCCTGATGCGAACTTTAAGACTGCGTTATTGAATCATTCTCCTGTTATTGACACTAATGGTGATGGCGAAATACAAGTAAGTGAGGCAGAAGTTGTTTTAAAATTGCATCTTGAACATAAGCAGATCGCTTCTTTAGAAGGCGTTCAAAACTTTATAAATTTAGAAGACTTAAACTGTCATGGCAATGCATTGACGATACTTGATATTTCACAAAACCAAAATCTTAAAAAATTACGTTGCTCCTGGAACCAATTGACGAATTTAGACATATCTCAAAACTTAAATCTAGAGTCGTTGGTTGTCTATCACAACGAATTAACTGATATAGATGTGTCCGAGCACTTCTACCTTGAAGTATTATCGGTTTCCAACAACCCATTGACTGTTCTTGACGTAACGAACAATCCCAATCTTAAGAACTTATCTTGTAATGATGCACAATTAACCAGTTTAGATGTTAGTCAAAACCTGAATCTTACAAGCCTAGGTATATCGGACAATGATTTTACCAATATAGACCTGAGCAATAACTCCAGGTTAATTAGTTTAGGTTGCTCTAGAACTCAATTAACGAATTTGGATTTAAGCGATAATCCTTCTTTATTCACTTTAACCTGTACAAGCAACTCTACATTGATAACTTTAAATATTAAGAATGGTAATAATATAAATATGCCCTATATGGATGCTGAATTTAATCCGAATCTTCAGTGCATTGAAGTTGATGATGTTACAGTGGCAAATGCCAGACACTGTTACCGTGGAGATCCTATGGTAGGTTGGTGCAAAGATGCAACAGCTATATATAGTGAAGATTGTGTATTGGGAGTAGCGGAAGTTAGCAAGGATACTTTTAACTTATATCCAAATCCAACCAACGGCATTTTGAATATTCAAACTACATACAACCCAGATCTGATAAAAATATATTCAATACAAGACATATTAGTTAAAGAAACGCAAGAGTCTAGTGTCGATGTTTCAAACCTAGCTTCTGGTTTATATTTTGTGAAAGTTTCAACGCAAGGTAAATCCATCATCAAAAAATTTATAAAATATTAAACCCAAAGCCAAAAATTATGAGATCCTCAAAAACCCTTACATTCCTATCATTTAGCATTCTACTATTTATATTCGCTGGATGTAACAAAGATGATGCTCCGTGAATCCAGAACCAGATCCAGTTAATAATGTTCCAAGCGCTTTTGAAATTTCCGTGAGCGACATAACTTACAATTCTGCAAAGATAAATTGGACGGCTTCCACAACAAGCGAAGAACCAACTACAATATTCCGTCTATTTAAATGACGCCCTATTAGCAGAAAACCTTACGGAGACATCCTACCAACTAGAAGAATTAAGTGATTCTACAAATTATAATGTGATGGTAAAAGCAGCTAATGAATTTGGCGAGAATGATACAGCTAAGGATTTTACAACTCTACCGCAAAGAAAACTACAGCTTAAAGAATATATTTATCCAAATGGCAAGATTTCAAAAATAGAGTATAATGAAGATAGCCAAGTCTCTCTTAAATACTTTCCTGACTATCCAGATTTAAATACAAAATATACTTATATAGATGGTAATATAAGCACGGATATATACAATCATAGTATTGAAGGTTCAAGAGCCATATACACTTATAATGCAGATCAGAGATTGACACATTTAAAAACCGTAGAATTCGGGTCACATTATTCTATTAGATTTTTATATGATTTTGAATCTAATACCAATTATGTTTATACACATGAAACTAGTGTTGACTACGATTTGATCACATATAACTACAGCGTAAATCTTATTCTGAATGATGAAGGAAACATTGTAAAGTATGAAAAATTAGATCTAGATTCATCGCAATTGGACACTGCCACCTTTGAATATACCAATGGAAATATGACCTATATAAAAAGTAGAACTAATGCATCTTGGGAAATAACGTATGATGATAACATGAGCTTTCATACGTATGCAAGTGGGTTTCCGAGGATCGATTTTAGAAATGGTGCGAAGTATGATGTAGCGGGACTTTTATATCATAAAGATTTGCATTTTGAAACATTAGATTTTCCTCAATTCTATAGGTTTTTGAATAAAAACAATCCTCTAGAATATAAGGTAAATGGAGAAGTGATAACCACGTTTGAGTATGAATATAATGAAGATAATTATCCGATTAGCATTAAAGCCAACTTTAAAGACGGCACTACTACAGGAGTTATAAAACTGAATTATGAAGAATCTTAAATTGATATTTATATTTTAAATTACAGAGAAAAATTACTCCTATTATTATCTTATTTTACTTTTTCTCGATTCTCAAATCTGCGATATTTGATTCACCCACAATTGTAATGCTCAAAGTTCCTTTATTAAATTCTTTATGCGGAACCTTTTTGTCATTCCAATAAACATCATATGAGTATTCTGGGTTAAGACAAACTATTAGGGAAAATGGTTTATCCTGATGGTCATTTACTTTTAAGCTGGCTTTTAATCCCGTAAAATCCTTATTGAATTTTTCCTTCTCAACCCAAACATCATAACCTGTGGTTAGATTTCCTATTTGAAAATAGGCATTAAACCAAGATAGTACGGGAGCGGAAAGACCACTAAATTGGTACCATCCATCCCCTTGTTCCCTATCAATGTGGAAACTCTCGAAAGAACTATACGTTCTCTCGGTTTCTCGTTTCCACACATCAAGTGCAGTGATCGCAATTTTATGGGCAAAATCATCTTCGCCAAGATCGAGCATGGTTTTCCAAAAAAACCATTGATGTGGCATCCATACCCGGCCGTTCCAATAGCCTGTTTTACTAAAGTATGGCGCGGATTGATCTACGGTGGACAGGCCCATATCTGACCAAATTTCGCCTTTGGTTTTTAAATGGGCAAGTATCTTATCTTTTTGGTCGTCATTACAAATACCTGCAATCAAAGGTGAGGCACCTCCTAATCCTTTGTTATAGTTAATGGAATCATGGTATTTGAGAATCCCTTTTGGTCTTCCACCGGAAGTATGCTGCACATAGCCATAATAACCGCTCTCTTTATCCCAGGAATACTCATTTAAAGCCGTTGAGAGCTCCGCAATGTCTTTGTTGTATGATTTTACATCTTCGTTAATTTCCAGTGCCTCAGCTGCCATTTTAAGAATTTTGGCAACTCGAATCATATGTGCCGAACTTACAACCGAAGCTGTAGTCTTTGCCAAATTATTATCGTGCATATATTTTTGGGGCGGATAGTCATCCCAACCTCCCGAATTATAAAAATAATCCCAAGTGGTAATCAAACCTGATTTCAGATTTCTGGTGCTGGAAGTACTCACATTTCCTATTAAGAAATCATAATACCTTTTTAATCGGGGATAGGACTCCATTAAAAATTCTTCCGATTGATTTTTGTTCCACAACTCCTGAAATAAATAAATTTGAACCGGAAGTGGCGTTCCGTGATGTATAAATGCCGACTGTTGATCTGGGCCGGTTAAATATGCGTTCAGATTCTCTATCCCACGTTCCATATCCAATTGGCTAAGACCGATACCAATAAATCCCGAATCCCAAGTATATAGGCAATCCCATTTGCGACCAGGAGCATGATGGCGTATATATTGATTTTGAGTATAAATTGGGTATACCACATTTGTTATGGTAGTAGCAGCCATTCGTTCTTGACTAAATAGATATTTCTCCCCCGCAGGAACGGTTTTATACTTTGGTAAATGCTCTTTTGCCTTAGCAAAGTATTTTTCAAAATCAAGTTTACCTGCCTTTTCCAGCCTTGCCTTTACTTCATCCAAACTGCCAGCGCAAACCATTCCTTTTATGGTTCTGGATGAGTTAGCATCTATTTCGATAGGCTGGATGGCCACATCGGTAAAATGTCCTCCTTCATCTATATGGAAGCTATTTTTATGTGAAGTGTTTAGTTTTTCATTAAAGTTTTCTGGCAAATCCTTTGCAAACCATTGTGCTATCTTAAAATCAAGATCATCCCAATGCACCCCATAATACACATCGGTATTTTCATATTTCAAAATTACTGAATTGGGCGATGGACCTTTTAAAATTTCAGGCACACTGTTCCATTTTATAGTTTCTATCGCAATTTTATCAAAGTCCTTTTGAGAAACAAAGGCGTATCCGTCGATTACCAAACGAGTGCTCGATTTAGTTTCTATATTCATTTCGTATTCACCACTAGACAAATTATCGATAAAAGTATGACTAATATTATATGCAGACGACTCAGGAAGATCCACAATTGTATCTATAAATCCGCTTATTTGTAACCTGACATCTTTTGAACCTTCAGTTTTATAGCGAATACAGAGTATGGCATCTGGGATATCCTTTGGAACTTTAAATTTGTACTTTACAAGATCTCCTGCGTGTCCGCCAAATCCATTTCCAATACCACTTCCATTTACGAGTCCATTTTCACGTACCTCAGCTCTCATCATGCCATCTGGCACCAATTGATCCTTGATCCAAGGGTTTTTAAAGGTAAAACTCTCATAATCCAGAGCATCGACCCAAAGTCCATTTTCGGGTAGGTGAACAATTCCATAATTAAGCGGAATTTCTGGATAATGCGGTGCCAATGGTGGAAAATGCATGGAAGCGATAAGATGCAGTGTAAGATTTTGAATGGAATCCGTATTGTTCACACAAGTCATTTCGATTGCTCTCGCTCCTTCGTCTATTTCCGCATACGCTATATCCGTATAAACCCTATCCTTCCACTCCAGTTCGTGTCTATACGAAAAGTATTCAAGATCTGGGGATGCTTCCCAGGGATAAAAGTTCGCAACTTTTAAAACATCTGGCGGTGCAATATTTTTGTTATAAAAAGCAGGGAAAACTGCCAAATCGAAACGAAGTCCTTCCTCCGTATTTGGTATATGGGAAATACCCACATATTTTTTAGTATAAGGACCCCATTGCGGTAAGCTTAAATCGTGGTTACTAACACCAGCCCGAAAATTATCTTCATTTATTTTGGTTTCGCAACCGACCAAAATCAAGAGAACAAAAAGAATAAATTGGGAGATTAGGATCTTTTGCATTTTAATAGGTACTATTTCAATTTATCTTCCGAAGAAAACCTTTTATTTCATTAATATAAAATCTTGGCACAACCGCCTTTGCAAATTCACCCAAGCTCGCGCCAGTCATTTTATAAACTAAAAGCCACCAATTGGGCACAAACAAAAATAGAAAACCCGCTGTCATTGCCCAGGCAACGATTTCAATTGAATATTGACTGGCCGTGAATATGAACATAGCCATTATTGCAATGGAAAACAAATTCCAATAAAAAGAAATATTGGTTTTTCCAGTAGCAATTACGAGGCTTCCAATAGGGTTTCCAATGCTCCGAATATACATATATATGGCCAATATGCGAACCAAAATAACAATATACTCATAATCAGGACCGTATAAGATAGCAACTATAAAAGGAGCAAAAATTATTACTCCTAAGTACATAAAGAAATTGATAGAGGACACCAAATTGATCAACCGCAAATAACTCCGCTTGAGGGTCTCAATATCGTTTTGAAATTTTGCCAGGAGCGGATTGGAAATTTTAGTGATTATGGGATTAACGATTTGAGCCGGCTTGAATACCAATTGTTTTGCTAAGCTGTATCCGCCCAATAACTCCGTACTAAACAGTTTTCCAATAATGATCAAATCTAAATCTCTACCGAAATAATTTACAAATTGGCTACCAACCTCATAAATTCCTATTCTTAGAAATGGAATGGCCTCTCCCAATTTAAAATGAAATCTCACTGGATTGATAAACATTCCCCTTAGAAAGAAAAATAAGTTTGGTGTGGCATATTGCAAGAGGGCAGAAAATATAAGGGAATAAATACCATAGCCCGAAATTGCCAGAAAAATTGCCAGCGCCAAGGAAATCACTGCGCTTATAAGCTCAACGATAGCAACTATTCTAAAGTTAAGCATCTTTTGTTCTATGGTTTTGTATTGACCACCAAGCCCGGCAGCAATAACGGCGAGCGCCATTATAATTATCAGTTGGCTTAATAAGGGTTCTTTATAAAAAGCGGCTATATAGGGGGAAATTAAGGTGATAAGTCCAAAAACTACAAGACCGAATACCAGATTTATCCAATAAAGACTTGAATATTCATCACGGGAAACTTTTTGTTTATGGAATATTGCAGAAGTCAATCCCATGTCCATAAAAAGCTCGATTATTCCCAATACAAAAAGAGTCAAGGCCATAAGACCGAAATCCTTGGCATCTAGAAAGCGGGTCAAAATAGAAAGTCGCAACAACGAACAAACAGCAACCCCTATGGTGCCGGCAGTGGTCCATTTTACGCCTTTTATTATACTGCCCCTCAATTGCATCTCCTTTGGTTTTTATTGAACTAGCATGTCTTTGAACTCCCGCAAACTGCTTTCCGCCATATTTTCGAGATGTGATCCCTGTATTTGTTCCCGGAATAACTTTAAATCCTCGGGCTTTCTTAAGACACTTTCAACAGCTTCAAATAATGCTTGGGTATTTCTGGCTGTTATTTTTCCATTTTTTCCCTCTATTACAAATTCTTTTGCAGCAGGGAAATCTGTGGTAATAACAGGAGTGCCGACAATAAGCGCTTCACTTAAAACCATACCTTGGGCTTCGTAATCTGATGCCAATACAAAACAATCTGCGTTTTTGACATAAGGATAGGGATTCTGCCGAAATCCCTCAAAAAACAAATAGTTCTCCAGATTTAACGAAAGTGCTTGGGATTCTAAAGAAAGTCTATCCGGACCGTCGCCAACAATATACCATTGGAAAAGTTCACCGTTTTCCTTTAGTTTCTTTGCTATTTCTAATATTCTATCAATCCTTTTTTGATTGTTGTCTATCCTGGCCACGGTAACAAAAATAAAACTATCTTTTTTCTTCGGATAGGGATTAAATTCAAGAGACTTTTGAAGAATAACTTTTGGATCGATAAAGTTGTGAACCAAAAAGGATTTTTCAGAAAATTCTGGAGCTAAAGAATCGAAATCTGCCTTACAACTTTGGGAAACAGAGACTATTTTATCAAAATCTTTGTACCGCTCCAAAATATATGGTTTAGTAATCCCCAAACTTTCCAGATCGTTATGTATCCATGCAATCTTATCTTTTGCATTTACCGAGTTCAAAACAAAGTCGTTAGATCCCATTAAAGCGTTGTTTTTTGGAATATCATTCGTAAACGAAATGGCAGCATCATACTGCGTATTTCTATTCCAATTTCGATTTAGGAGTTTTATAAAGAACTTTCTGGAAGCGTTGTCGCCTATGATCTTTGAAAATAGTTTAACAACAAGAAAAACAGGAAAAGAATACCACGCCAAATGTTCTTTGGCATCTTTAAAATTTATATAAAGACATTTTAAAAAAAAGGGAGAATGGATTTTGAGATGTGTGTATAAGGAAGAGAATTTATCGTCAAAATAAGGATTAAAACACAGCAGTTCGATCTCTAATTCCTTATGGCCCTTTAATTCAGCAAGCAAGTTGTACAATGAATTCGCTATTCCCCCCATTTTTAAATGCGGGTTTACAAATAGTATTTTCATATTGTCGTCTTTTAAAAACCTTGCCTACTCTTTAAACACTCCGCAAAAGTCTAAAATTTGTTTGTTTCCGTTAAAATTTAATCCTTTAAAGCCCTGATGAGCTACTAAAAACACCAGTATGTCTGCACGCTCTATAGCTTCTTTGGTGCTAGAAAGGCGGTATTTAGGGTGTTCTTTTAGATTAGGTTCCACATTCATAACCGTAAATCCTTCCTTGCCAAGTTGTTCGGCAACATGAAGTGCTGGAGATTCCCTCAAATCGTCGATATTCGGTTTAAAGGCAAGTCCCATACACGCAATTATGGCATCTCTTCCATAATCGATTTTATATTGCAATGCCGCATTTTTCACTTTTTCAATGACCCATTCGGTTTTGTAATTATTGATTTCCCGGGCCAAGCGAATTATTTTGGCCTCTTCTGGAAATTCGGAAACAATAAACCACGGATCTACGGCAATACAGTGCCCGCCCACTCCAGTACCAGGTTGTAGAATGTTAACTCGCGGGTGTTTATTAGCCAATCGGATTAATTCCCACACGTTGATATTTGCCCGATCACAGATAATGGAAAGCTCATTCGCAAAAGCAATCTGAACATCACGAGAAGAGTTTTCGACTAATTTGCACATTTCAGCAGTTTGTGAATTGGTTTTGTGCAGTTCTCCCTTTACAAAATACTTATAGAACTCAACTGCCTTTTCTGTAGAGGCCTCGTCAATTCCACCAATGGCACGATCGTTTTGTTCAAGTTCGTAAATTACGTTACCCGGAAGCACACGTTCTGGACAATAGGCTATATATATTTCTCCCTCTAATTCGGGTCGTTCCGCCAGGATCATATCCCGAACTTTATGTGTAGTACCTACGGGACTCGTTGATTCTAAGATTACAAGAGCTCCTTTTTTAAGAGTTGGAATTAAATTTCTAACTGCCGATTCAATGTAGGAGAGATCAGGAATATAACTTTCTTTAAAAGGGGTTGGAACAGCAATTAAGTACACATCAGCTTCCACCGCTTTAGTTGAGGCTTTGAGGAAGCCATTTTTGACCACATAATGAACTAATCCGTCAAGATCGGGTTCCACAATATGAATTTTGCCCTCATTTATAGTATCAACAACCTGTTGACTTATATCAATTCCTGTTACTTGAATTTTCTTGCTGGCAATCAAGGCGGCCGTGGGCAGACCAATATAGCCAAGGCCCATCATCACCACTTTGGGTGTGTTTTCCATTTTATAATGTTTTGATATAATTTACAATCCGTTCGGACGCCTTTCCATCACCATACGGGTTGTGCAGTAGGCTCATTTTATTGTAATAGTCCGTATCGTTTAAAAGCTTGCGTGTATTTTGCATGATTTCCGACACATTAGAACCAACTAAAATAACCGTTCCTTCGTCAACTGCTTCTGGCCGCTCTGTAGTGGTTCTGGTAACCAATACAGGTTTTCCAAGACTTGGAGCTTCTTCTTGTATTCCACCGCTATCGGTTATAATTAAATACGATTTTTCCATCAGCCAAATAAATGCAGGGTAGGCTAGAGGGGAAACCAGATTGATATTATCTATATTCGAAAGAATTTCATTTACCGGCCCCTTCACATTCGGATTTAAATGGACGGGATAAATAATCTGCACATCGGGATTCTCTTCAGCGATTGTCTTTAAAGCTGAGCATATATTTATCAGGCCTTCTCCATGGTTCTCTCTTCTATGTCCCGTTACAAGAATGATTCTTTTATCAAAATCCAGAAGCTCTTTTAAACCTTCTATTTCCTGATCTTTAAAGTTTTCGGAATTCACCTTCTCTATTCCATATAATAAGGCATCTATAACCGTATTCCCCGTTACTATAATATTGTTCTTGTGAATGTTTTCGGCTAAAAGATTTCTTTCGGAAAGAGTTGTAGGGGAGAAATGGTAGTCGGCGATCTTACCAGTGAGCTGCCTATTAAATTCTTCTGGAAATGGGTATTGCCTATTAAAAGTTCTAAGTCCCGCTTCTATATGGCATATTTTTGCCCCACTATAAAACGCGGCGATACCAACTGCCATTGACGTCGTGGTGTCTCCATGAACATAAACATAGTCCGGTTTTACCTCGTCCAAGACTGGTTTCATGTTTTCTATTATTGTGGCTGTCAGAGAGTAAAGATTTTGGTTTGGTCGCATTAAGTTCAAATCAAAATCGGGTATGATTTCAAAAAAATCAAGTACTTGATCCAGCATCTCTCTGTGTTGTGCTGTTACACATACTTTGGTTTCAAAATTATTGTCCTGTAAAAACTGTTGAATCAAGGGAGCCATTTTTATGGCCTCTGGTCT
>Ga0209075_1001983_pt1 | contig 18672 bp, 16 predicted proteins | sample Stecom2011_FD_187523 | JGI IMG/M metagenome (GOLD analysis project Ga0209075, IMG submission 187523) | Agricultural soil microbial communities from Utah to study Nitrogen management - Steer compost 2011 (SPAdes) (version 2) | ecosystem: Environmental > Terrestrial > Soil > Agricultural land...
TAAGAGAGGATAAGAGAATTTACATCTATAAAAACACTTCCAATAAACACCAAAACACACAAACAGAACAAAACAACCTACTAAAACATAAAAAACAAAAATCCCAAGAAACAAGTCTCGGGATTTTTGCATGAACACTATATATAGTACTTAGGTCATTATTTTCTATTTTGCTTTTGTCTTTGCTGCTCTTGAGCTTGTTCCATCGCTTCACGCATTCTTTTCTGAAACTTGCTTTCTTTTTTAGGTTTAGTTTTGTTTTCTTGAATTTTAGCAGTAATTTTTTCGTTATCTATAATGTAGTGTTTAATCACCAACATGATTCCGATAGTAATCAGGTTAGATATGAAATAGTATAATGACAATCCAGAAGCATACATATTAAAGAATATAATCATCATAATCGGAGAAATATAAATCATCACTTTCATTATTTTCCCCATATCTGGCATTCCTTCTTGAGTAGGTTGTGCCATTTGCTGATCACCGGTAGTCATTTTCATATAAAAGAAAATCGCTATACCTGCCAAAATAGGAAACAAGCTAATATGATTTCCATAAAACGGAATATAAAACGGCAATTGTACCACCATATCATACGACGATAAATCGTCTGCCCATAAAAATCCTTTTTGTCTTAAGTCAATAGCTGACGGGAAGAACATAAACAAAGCGTAAAAAATTGGGATTTGCATTAGAGCTGGAATACATCCTGCCATAGGATTTACACCTGCCTTTGAATACAACGCCATCATTTCTTGTTGTTTTTTCATTGGGTCTTTTTTGTACTTTTCGTTTAACTCATTAATGTCAGGACGGAGTGCCTTCATTTTTGCTTGAGACAAATACGACTTATAAGTAATTGGAGAAATTGCAATTCTAACCAAAATAGTAAACAGAATAATAGCAATTCCGTAATTTGACACGATTCCGGTCAATAGATTAAAGGCTGGAATAAAAAGATATTTGTTTATCCAACCGAAAATCCCCCACCCTAAAGGAACAACTTCATCAAGATTTCTGTTATAATCATTTAAAATTTTATAGTCTGTTGGTCCGTAATACCAATTCATCGTATAATTTACCTCTCCTCCTTTAAATTCAAGCGGAATTACTGATGCGAATGACTTTGTTTTAAGTGTATCAACTTTTTCGTCTTCTACCAAGTTTTTTGACGTAAAGTCAACCGTCTTAAATGGAGTATCTGTCAACAAAATCGAGGTAAAGAAGTGTTGTTTGTAAGCAATATAAGTCACATCTTTAGCCTGATCTGTTGTAATTTTACTTTGCCCTAAATAATCGTCCTTACCATTTTCATATTCAAAAATAAGTTCGGTATAACGGTTTTCGTAAGTAACTGATTTTTCATTACGATATGTTTCTAAATCCCAATTTAGCTTTAAAGGTTCTGAGGTGTTTAGCACAGAAGCCATCCCTTGAGTTCTGATAGAAAAATCCATCATATACTCATTAGGTTTCAACACGTATCTATATTCTAAGAATTTATTTTCGTCAGATTTCAAACGAAGTGTAAGCACTTGGTTTTCTCCTTCCTGAGCAAATACGGGTTCAAACAATAATTCCTCTGTATTAAATACTCTATTTTCTTGAGTTTTAAGTTCTATATTAAAACGTGCATTGTTGTCATTTATCAGATTCACTACATTACCTGAACCTTTACGAAACTGCTCGAAATTTTTAATTTGTGCACTTGTAATATAACCTCCTTTGTTAGATATTTCTAAACGCAAAACTTCGTTTTCTAAAACCGAAGTTTCTTCCGAAAGAGTTCCTGAATACGCAAAACTCCCTAAAGAACTTTGTAATTGAACCATTCTTAAAGAATCATTCTGGGTCAATTCTGAAACGGCAAAATCAGCTTGAGGTTGAGTAGGAATTTCATTTTCCTGTTTTACGAGCTCTTTGTTGCTTTTTGAGGTTTCAATTTCTTCTGGAGTCGGTTGGTTTTGGTACATAATCCATAACAGGATTCCGAAAATAAGTACAAAGGCAAACAGGGTTCTTGGGTCAAATTTCTTTTCTTCCATTTAATTTAAATTTAAAGTATTAGGCTCTGAAGTTACTGCCTAAACTATTTTGTTTTTTTATTTTCTACAGTTGCTTTAACGAATGCTACAAACAACGGATGCGGATTAGCGACCGTGCTTTTATACTCTGGGTGATATTGTACTCCAATAAAAAACGGATGTTTTTTAAGCTCTACCACTTCTGCTAGTTTAGTTTTTGGATTTATCCCCGAGGCTATAAGTCCGGCTTTTTCTAAATCATTCAGATAATGATTATTTAGTTCAAAACGATGTCTATGACGTTCTGAAATCACGTCTTTATTATAAACCGAATAAACTAAAGTTCCTTTCTGCAATTGACAATCCCAGGCTCCTAAACGCATTGTTCCACCTTTATCGGTCACGTTTTTCTGATTTTCCATAATATGAATAACCGGATTTTTTGTATCTGGAGCCATTTCGGTAGAATTAGCATCCTTTAATCCTAACACATTTCTAGAGTATTCAATCACTGCCATTTGCATTCCTAAACAGATTCCTAAAAAAGGAATTTTATTTTCGCGAACATAACGAATAGCTTCAATCTTCCCTTCAATTCCTCTTTCTCCAAATCCTGGGGCAACCAAAACTCCGTCTAATCCTTTAAGTTTTTCTGCTACATTTTCCTTGGTCAAAAACTCTGAGTGAATACTCACTACATTAACCTTAGTTTGATTAGCCGCACCTGAATGAACGAAAGCCTCTAGAATCGATTTATACGAATCTTGTAATTCTACATACTTCCCTATCAGTCCTATATTTACAATATGTTTCGGGTTTTTGTGCTTTTTGAGAAATGCGTTCCAATGTGTTAAATCTGGTTTTGATTTTTTCGAAAGGTTTAATTTCTTTAAAGCTACTACATCCAATCCTTCTTGCAGCATATGATTTGGAACATCATAAATAGTAGAAGCATCAATAGATTGAATAACTGCTTCTTTTTTTACGTTACAAAAAAGTGCTAATTTTTCTCTCAATTCGTCTGAAAGTTCATGTTCGGTTCTACAAACTAAGATATCGGCTTTGATACCGCTTTCCATCAGAGTTTTAACCGAATGCTGAGTCGGTTTTGTTTTTAATTCTTTTGCTGCAGCTAAATACGGAACTAAGGTCAGGTGAATCGTAATGGCATTGCCTTCACCTAGTTCCCACAACAATTGTCTTACCGATTCGATATAAGGCAAAGATTCTATATCTCCGATTGTTCCTCCGATTTCTGTAATTACGATATCAAAATCACCTGACTCTCCAAGCAACTTCATACGTGATTTGATTTCGTTGGTAATATGCGGAACCACTTGAACTGTTTTCCCTAAAAACTCTCCTCTTCTCTCTTTTTCTATAACCGAAAGATAAACTCTACCAGTGGTTACGTTATTCGCTTGCGAGGTTGGCACGTTTAAAAACCTTTCATAATGTCCTAAATCCAAATCCGTTTCTGCACCATCATCAGTAACGAAGCATTCTCCGTGTTCATAAGGATTAAGCGTTCCTGGATCCACATTAATATATGGATCAAATTTTTGAATAGTTGTTCTGTATCCTCTTGCCTGAAGCAACTTAGCTAACGATGCAGCTATAATTCCTTTTCCTAAAGAAGAGGTTACTCCTCCCGTTACGAATATGTATTTTACCGGATTCATTTATATTTTAAATTGTTGTGTTGTTGCTGTTTTTTAAACTTGGCAAAAGTAGTCTATTTTTGACCAAATGACAAGCAGATTTTTAGATTTAAGAATTGAAATTTGCTGGAGCGTTTTTTTGTTTAGGAATCTTATCGGATTTGTTGTAATTTCGCAAGCTTTAATAACGTACTTAATCTACGTAAAATGGCAAAGCAGGAAGATTTATTTAAAAACGTAATTTCACATGCAAAAGAGTACGGATACATATTTCCGTCAAGTGAAGTTTATGACGGATTGAGCGCCGTTTATGACTATGCTCAAAACGGGGTTGAACTCAAGAAAAACATTCGTGAATACTGGTGGAAAGCCATGGTTCAACTTCACGAAAACATTGTAGGAATTGATGCTGCTATTCTAATGCATCCAACCACCTGGAAGGCATCAGGGCACGTTGATGCTTTTAACGATCCTTTAATTGACAATAAAGACTCTAAAAAAAGGTATAGAGCAGACGTATTGATTGAAGACTATTGCGAAAAAATCAATCAAAAAGCTCAAAAAGAAATCGAAAAAGCAAGAGCACGTTTCGGGGAAGCCTTTGACGAAGAACAATATAAAGCCACTAACGAAAGAGTTGCCGGATATATAAAACAACAAAAAGACATTCTGCAAAGAATGGCAAAAGGTCTTGATTCAGGAGATTTAGCTGATGTAAAAGCCCTTATTGAAGAGTTAGGAATTGCAGATCCAGAAACAGGTTCTAAAAATTGGACAGAAGTTCGCCAATTCAACTTGATGTTTGGAACAAAATTAGGAGCTTCTGCCGAAAACGCGATGGATTTGTACTTGCGTCCGGAAACAGCACAAGGAATTTTTGTAAACTTTTTGAATGTCCAAAAAACAGGACGAATGAAAATTCCATTCGGAATTGCTCAAACCGGAAAAGCCTTCAGAAACGAGATTGTAGCAAGACAATTCATCTTTAGAATGAGAGAATTCGAGCAAATGGAAATGCAATTTTTCGTGAAACCTGGAGAAGAATTAAAATGGTACGAGTATTGGAAAGAGAATCGCTTAAAGTGGCACTTATCTTTAGGTTTAGGAAAAGAAAACTACCGTTTTCATGACCACGAAAAATTAGCACACTATGCCAATGCTGCAACAGATATTGAGTTTAATTTCCCTTTCGGATTTAAAGAACTTGAAGGAATTCACTCTCGAACAGATTTTGACCTAAAGGCTCACGAACAGTATTCGGGCAAAAAGTTACAGTATTTTGATACCGAAGAAAACAAGAATTACGTTCCGTATGTAGTAGAAACTTCTGTCGGATTAGACCGTTTGTTTTTAGCTATTTTTTCGAATGCTTTACAAGAAGAAACACTTGAAGACGGCTCAACCCGTACCGTTCTTAAACTACCTGCTGTTTTGGCACCTACAAAAGTAGCTGTTCTACCTCTTGTCAAAAAAGATGGATTACCAGAAGTGGCTCAAAAAATTGTAGAAGATTTAAAATGGAATTACAATGTGGCTTATGACGAAAAAGATGCTGTCGGAAGACGTTACAGAAGACAAGATGCTCTCGGAACTCCGTTTTGTGTAACGGTTGACCACCAAAGTTTAGAAGACCAAACCGTAACTATCCGTCATCGAGATACAATGTTACAAGAACGAGTGAAAATTTCGGATTTAAACTCAATAATCGAAAAAGAAGTCAGCTTCAAAAATTGGTTGACAAAAATATAATTCGATAATATATAAAAATCCCGATTAGTCTTTTAATCGGGATTTTTTCATTTAAACGTTTTTCCAAATCACTCCCAACTTTTCAATTCGTTTTTGAGTAGATTCAACAAACTTTTTATGAGCTTGCGTATTCGGGTTAAATGGCTTGTGATTTAATGCTTTTTGAATAGCATCTATTTCTTTAAAAGTTTTCAAAGCATTTTCGCAAAAATAATTCTCAGCGAATCGCTCCCAAATATAATCAATTGCAATTTGGTTGGGATGAAGCATATCTTCGGAAAAAAAGCGATAATCCCGAAGCTCATCCATTACGATTTCGTAAGACGGAAAGTAATTTACATTTTCTGACAGCACTTGTTGTAAGGCTACAAACAAAGTTGATTTACTTACATTGTTTTCAAAAAAACCATCTTTGATATGCCGTACTGGAGAAATCGTGAAAATAATTTTCTTGTCCGAAAAAAGCGAGATAATTCGTTCTAAACTTTCAGTAATCCGCTCTGATGAAAGCAACTTTTTGGTAAATTCTTTTTGAGAAACTTTATGACAATTTGCTACGATTTCGCCCGTTAAATTATATTGGTAAACCCAAGAGGTTCCGAGAGTGATGATAATGTGAGTTGAATTTTCTAACGCTTTTTTTGTTTCGGATAACTCTCGGTTTAATTGCTCTAAAAGCTGGTTTTTATCTGCAGACGAAAACTCAGAATGTACATCAAAGCAGTGCCATAGTTCGTTGTGAAAAAAAACATCATCCTCGGTGAACGGTATTTGTTGCAATGTTTTTTCTAAAATTTTCTGAATGGCAAGTGGATGAAATAATATTCCAAACGGATTAACGTGATTTTTCAGTTTGAAATAAGTAAGTTTTCTCGAAATATTTTCTGCAAAACACGAACCAATCGAAAAAACCTCCGAATTGTAATCAAGCGAAAACTCGTATTTATTTACCGGAACTTGTGTTCGGAATTGTGTCATAAACTATTAAAATCAATGTTTCAAAGATAAAGATATTTAGTTTTATCAAATGGTATGACTTTAAGGCTTTTGGTCCTTTACCTAAATATTCAAATCAAAGGTCTTTCTCAGTAATTCGAGTGCTGGATTTTTTTCGGCCATATGCACGAAAATATCTCTTTTATCAAATAATTTTTTCGCCTGAATGGTCTCGTTTATAGAGATTTCGATTTTGATGTGATGATTCTTAAGGTGTCCTCTTAAGTGTCCGAGTAAATTCGGCAGTTCAGATTCTAAATCCTTTTTTGAGCTTTCGTTCGGAACTTCGTATTTAATAGTTGTTCCTTCTAAAACGACTTCGCTCATTCCCATAAGCGACGAAATAATCATAAATCCTTTTTTTTCTAATCGATCTTTAAATTTATTCCATTGAACAACCAATTGATCATGCGTAAAAGGTTCTTCTAATAATACTGTTTGCTTTGCTAACTGTAATTTCTCTTCATTTTCCTGAAGCTCTTTGAATTTTTTATATCCTTTTATCGAAAGGGAATTAATAATAGTTTCGGAAGAAGTATCCGTTTTTATCTGTAGTTTATCGACTGATTTTTCTATGCGTTGAATGGGTTGCTCAACAGGTCTGTCGATGGTTTTTTCTGAAGCGTTTTGTTGAGAATGAAAATACGAAGCCGGAATTATGAAATTAGCTTTTTTTTTTCTCCATCAAAACTGATAGAGGCTAATTGCATCAGGCAAAGTTCAACCAACAATCGCTGGTTCTGACTAGCTTTGTATTTTAAATCACAATCATTTGCTAAGCGAATTCCTTCTATCAAAAATTCTTGCGAAGCTAATGTTGCTTGATGTTGGTATTGAATTTTTGCGGTTTCGCCTACTTCCAACAGTTGTAGGGTTTCTGGATTTTTGCATACCAGCAAGTCTCTAAAATGTGAGGCAAGTCCTTGCACAAAATGATGTGCGTCGAATCCTTTGGCCAAAATAGTATTGAAGAGTAACAGTAAGTCTGGTATTTTATTTTCTAAAATAAGTTCGGTTGCTTTGATGTAATACTCGTAATCTAGTACGTTCAGGTTTTCGGTAACGGCTTCACGAGTAAGGTTTTTCCCGGAAAAACTTACGACCCTGTCAAAAATAGAAAGCGCATCACGCATAGCTCCATCTGCTTTTTGGGCAATGATATGAAGTGCATCATCATCAGCAGTTACACCTTGACTTTTAGCCACTTCAGCCAAATGGTTTTTAGCATCCTGGACTGTAATTCGCTTAAAGTCAAAAATCTGACATCTCGAAAGAATAGTAGGTATAATCTTATGCTTCTCGGTAGTGGCTAAAATAAAAATAGCGTGTTTAGGCGGCTCTTCAAGCGTTTTTAAAAAAGCATTGAAAGCTGCTTGTGAAAGCATATGCACCTCATCAATAATATATACTTTGTATTTTCCGGTTTGAGGTGGAATTCTAACCTGGTCAATCAAACTTCGAATATCATCAACCGAATTATTTGAAGCAGCATCTAACTCAAATATATTAAACGAAAAATCCTCATTCGGATCGTCATAATCAGGTTGATTGATTTTTCGGGCCAAAATCCGTGCACAAGTTGTTTTTCCGACTCCTCTCGGACCCGTAAACAAGAGTGCTTGTGCCAAGTGATTGGTTTCGATGGCATTGAGCAAAGTATCCGTAATAGCCTGTTGCCCTACAACATCTTTAAAAGTTTGTGGTCTATACTTACGAGCCGATACGATAAATTGTTCTTCCATATTTTTTTGAGGAGTACAAATATACGAATTCAATCTCAATAGCAATGACAATATTAAAAATTCAGAGCGGTAACATTTCACTTACAAATATAAACCCCTAATATTTTCGAACATTATCAATTACTTATATATTTGACTTTCTATGGATATATGAAATACATCTCTTTTTATTGCTTTTTAAATTGAGCACTACTACATCTTCTCAAAACATAACCATTAAAGGGAGAGTTTCAGACATAGCAATCTTTGATACAGAAGATATAATTTTAAAACGCTACGTAATGTTTTCTCTTTGATATAAAATAAAAAACTTTAGTGGAAAATAGAGTGAGGATTCAGAAAATCAAACACCAAGAAGAAGAGGAATAAGAATTAGAGAGGGATAATTACTTAAGAAAATTTTTATTTAAACAAACTCTAAAATCAACAACCTTAACAAATGTTTGGGAGAATTATACTTTTTGAATTTTAATTTTGTTATTTTAAAAATTTATTTCGAATGAAATCTGTACAAATTCTATTTTTTTCGCTTCTATCACTGTGTGCCTTTGCGCAACCATCTAACGTAAAACTAACTGGAAAAGTAATAGAAAAATCAAGCAATCAACCCTTGGAATACTCTATTATCTATATCCAAAACTCTCAAAACCCTAGTTCCGTATTTGGAGGTACTACAGACGAAAACGGTAATTTTTCTGTTGATGTACCAACCGGAAGTTATAACATCCGAATTGATTTTATATCGTACAAACCTTATGAAATTACCAAAACCCTTCAGGAAGATACCCATCTAGGAACTATTGCACTAGAGGCAGATGCCCAACTTATTGAGGGAGTAGAAATTATAGCAGAACTTTCTACGGTAGAAATGCGTTTGGATAAAAGAGTGTACAATGTAGGAAGAGACATGATGGTTAAAGGCGGAACCATAAGTGATGTGCTTGACAATGTACCTTCTGTAACAGTAGATGTAGAAGGAAATGTTTCGTTAAGAGGTGATGATAACGTACGTATACTCATAGACGGAAAGCCTTCGGGATTAGCCGGAATTAATATTGCAGATGCTCTAAAAATGCTACCTGCCGACTCTGTCGAAAAAGTTGAAGTTATCACCAATCCGTCTGCACGATATGAAGCAGAAGGAGGAGGAGGTATTATAAATATTATTCTAAGAAAGGGTAAAAATGATGGGATAAACGGAACTATCATTGCAACTACAGGAGATCCGGCCAATCATGGATTAAGTGCTAACATCAATTATAAAGCTGAAAAATTCAACCTTTTTACAACACAAGGTTACAGCCACAGAGGAAGTAAAGGAAACTCTCTAAATGATATTGAAAACCTTGACCCTAATACAGGAAATACTACCGGTTTTATAAACGAAAGAAGAAATAACGAAAGATTAAGCAAAGGATATAATGGCTTATTTGGGATAGAATGGAATCTTACCGAAAGTCTTTCGTGGACAAATTCCGTATCGTACAGAAAAGACGGAAGAACAAACCCTACAAATGTTTCGATTGATTATTATGATCCGAACATGAGTTTACTTTCTCAGACCACTCGTGACAATTATGACTGGAGTGATGATGAAGATGTGGACTTTTCGAGTAACCTTACTAAAAACTTTGACAAAGAAGGACATAAATTAACCATTGATTTCTCGACTTCATTAAGCAAAGACAAAGATTATGCAGACATCACAACTCGTAATCTCACCTTAGACGAAATCACAAGACTAGAAAAAACTTCGAGTGACCAAAAGCAAAATCGTACCATAATCATGACCGATTACGTTCTGCCTTTGGGAGAAAACAATCAATTTGAAGCAGGATATAGAGGAAACTTTGTTGATTTAACAACTGATTATTTAGTTGAAAACTACAACGACCTTACTGATGTATGGGAGAATGATACCAACTACTCTAATGTATTACAATACAAAGAAAACGTAAATGCGTTGTATACTCAATTTGGAGGTAAAATCAATAAATTCTCTTATATGGGAGGATTGCGTTGGGAAGATACTAAAGTGAATATCAATCAATTTACCGAAGATATTTATAAAACAAAAAAATACAACAATCTATTTCCTAGTGTGTTTTTTGGATACGAATTTAATGACGAAACCAACATTTCATTAAGTTATAGCAAACGTATTTCTCGTCCTCGTTCTCGTATGATAAATCCTTTTTCTAACCTTTCGAGTAACGTTTCATTGTTCAGAGGAAACCCTGATTTAGATCCGTCAATGACAGATGCTTTTGATTTAGGATTTCTGAAAAGATGGGGCAATCAACTTACCCTAAGCAGCTCAATGTATTTTAATCATACTAAAGATGCTACTCAATTTATACGTTATGTAGAAGAAATAAACGGAATTGACGTGCTAATCACTTCTCCTGTTAACTTAGGTGTAAGAGAGCGTTTTGGATTTGATTTCACTCTAAATTATAACCCGTATAGATGGTGGAGATTAAACGGAAGTGTAAATCTTTATAGAAATGAAACTAAAGGAAATTATACCTATTACGACTTATCAAATAATTTGGTGAACGAAAACTTTGACAACGTAGCTTATTCTTGGTTCTCGAGATTGACTTCAAGAATAACATTACCATACAAAATAGACTGGCAGACCAATGTAACCTATAGTGCTCCTGAGGATAACGCTCAAGGAAGAAGCAAAGGAATTATTCATGCCAACATGGCTTTTAGCAAAGACATCTTAAATGACAAAGCCACCATTACGCTTAATGCGCAAGACTTATTCAATTCAAGAAAGCGTATTTACGAAACAGAATTACCAACTCAGAACACCTATTCTGAAATGCAATGGAGAGAAAGACAAATTACACTCTCGTTTACGTATCGCTTTAACAGACAAAAAGAAAGAGAACGACCGCAAAGAGGAGGACAAGACGGAGGGTTCGGAGAAGAAGAATTTATGGGAGGATAATAAAAAAAGGGACAAAATTGTCCCTTTTTTTATGTTTGGAATTTAACTTCTACTTTTCAATTCTTCAATAAATGCCATCAGGTCATCTACTTCAACATGTCCCATTAAAACTACTTTATACCACTGATTGGTTTGATCGTGTTTTTGTGGTACTAATTGAAAACGCTCTGCTAATTCTTGAGGTATGTACTTTGATTTTATGGTTACAATATTCATAAACGGCTCTCTGAAATATTCAATACCGAGTTGGTCTAATTCTTTACAAAACCATTCGGTTCTCATTTGTAAAACACTTATGTTTTCGAACCAGCCAAAAGGTCCATACGTAAAGAGAATCATCCAAACTGCCACCGCATTTGCTCCCGAGCGACTTCCACAAAGAGTTAAATCCATTCCCTCTACATATTCGGCTTCTTGAGTCAGAACGTTTTCGATAAGACCTTTTCTACAAACAAATATTCCTGTTCCGTAAGGAGCCTGAAGCATTTTATGAGCATCGATTGTAATTGAGCTTACCCTAGGATTACTAAAGTTTAGCTCGCTTTGTTTGTTGCTAAACGGATAAACAAAACCTCCGTAAGCACCATCAACATGAAGTTTATAGTCTAGATTTTCTCTTTCTAAAATATCAGTATAATCCGAGATTTCGTCTATAGAGCCAAACATAGTGGTTCCCATGTTTACTACAACTATAAAGTATTTTTTACCGTTGTTTTTAGCTTCTAGAATAATCTGATTTAATTTATCTTTTTGGATTTTTCGAGTATTAAAGTCAACCGGAATTCGCAACCAATCCAACATTAGTAAATTAGAGCCTTTTGGGATAGAATAATGTGTATCTTCTGTGGCTACAATGGCAATTTCGTCCGGATTTGCCTGATGTTGATTTATAAAATAGTTGCGATAAATCCACATTGCCTGAATATTTGCTTCGGTACCTCCTGGAGAAATATATCCATCAAAGGAATTGGGCTGAGCTTTAAAAATATCTACCGCAATCACATCGAGTACTTCTCTTTCTATGGTTTGTGTTCCTTTGAATGCTTTTTCTGAAGTTCCTAACGTATGACATCCAATGTTGTTAGGGTTAGCTACAAAGGCTTGTAAGGTTGGAGCTTCTTTCAAAAAAGGTGCATCATCATAAAATACTTTTCCGTCTAATTTAGATGCAGGATATCCCAATGAAATATCTTCTGTAAAGTTTACCACTTCGCTTAGAGCTTGAGCTATACGTTCGCGTCTTTGATGAACTGTTAGTTTTTTCCAATAATGCATAGCGTGTATTTAATAGTTTTAATTTGACAAAATTAAAGCAATGAACCATAAAAAAATATGATTTAAATTAGCTTTCAAAAAAAAACTGCCTGAAAATAATTTCAGGCAGTTTTTACTTCATATATTTTGATAATTATTTATCAATCGATCCCATCACTCTTTTCATAAAGGTATTTAGGGCTTCTTTTTTGTCGGTTCCTTCTTTGGTCATTTTATGCACCTCCAAAGCTCCGTACATATTAGAGATCAACTCTGCAATCACATCAATTTCTTCGTCTTTTAGTGAAGAAAGTTCTGTTAGATTTTCGAGAACCTCAAGAGTTTCTACGATATAATCCTCGTCATTATCTTCGATAAATTGAGTCAAATGTTTAATTACTGGTAATTTCATTTATTAAATCGTTTAAAACTTCTTGTTTGTTGGTTTGAGTCTCTCCTACTATTTTTCCGTCCACGAAAGTAGCAAATGTTGGTAAGTTAGTTACGTTTGCTAATTTTCTTGATTCAGGAAATTTTTCTGCATCTACAATTACAAAAGTAATATCTTCTTTTTCGGTAGATAGCTTTTTAAATTTTGGCTTCATAATTCTGCAGTTTCCGCACCATGAAGCTGAAAACTGTACGGCTACCTTTTTATTAGAGTTTACTACTTCTTGTAAAGTATCGTTTTCTAATTCTAATAACATTTTTACTTTTTTTTAGTTTACGTGAGAAGCTAAATACTCAGCTGTACTCTCTCTGTTTGCGCTCATTGCTTCTTTTCCTTCTTCCCAGTTTGCAGGACAAACTTCTCCTTTGGTCTGAACGTGAGTATAAGCATCAATTAGTCTTAAATATTCTTTTACGTTTCTTCCGAGCGGCATATCGTTTACTGATTCGTGGAAAATTTTTCCGGTTTCATCCACAAGATAAGTAGCTCTAAAAGTTACGTTTGAACCTTCGATAATAACGTCGTCTAACTCTTCGTTATATACTTGCTCAGCATCAAGAATTCCTAAAGCGTTAGAAAGGTTTCTTGTAGTATCAGCCAAAAGCGGGTAAGTAACTCCTTCGATTCCTCCGTTATTTTTAGGAGTATTTAACCATGCAAAGTGAACTTCGTTAGTATCTACAGAAGCTCCGATTACCATAGTATTTCTTTTTTCGAATTCTGGTAAAGCCTCTTGAAAAGCGTGTAATTCGGTAGGGCAAACAAAAGTAAAGTCTTTTGGATACCAGAACAACAATACTTTTTTGTTGTTTTTCGTAGCTTCCTCAAGAACGTTAATTCTAAGATTATCTCCCATTTCGGAGATTGCGTCAACAGTAATGTTTGGGAATTGTTTTCCAACTAATGCCATTTTTAATTTTATTTTTAAGGGTTAGTAATTTTTATTTTTTGTGATACAAATTTACGCATTATTGAAGAGGATAGGAATAATTTTCGATTATATGTTTTTATATCAATATAACCTAAATCTATAGTGGTTTTTCAAAGACATAATCTTCCATTACGTAACCTTTTCCGATATCAATATTTTCGGTTCTGATATTTTGATATCCTTGCTTTTGATAGAATCCAATCGCATTATTAAACCGATTAACGTTAAGCGTTATTGAATCTTGTTTATGCTCTAGGGCAAATTCTTCTGCCTTTTGCATCAAGACATTTCCAATTCCCTTTCCTTGAGCAGTCGGAAGAATATAAATTTTATGGATTTTGGTTTTAGGTTTATGATTATAATTCAATTCTATCGACATAAACCCTAAACTCAAACCTCCTTGTTTTGCTATAAAAAACACGTGATTTTTAACTTCAATCTGTTCTTTGAGTGACGAAGTCGAATACATCATTTCGAGCATATATTCAATTTGCTGTTCGGATAATATGTCTTTAAAAGTAGGATACCAAGTGGTATGAGCAATTTTTTGAATAAGTGAAATATCCTCGACAGAAGCTTTTTCTACTAAAATCATTTGTTTTATAATTCTCAGGTGTTGAATTTATGCTTAATCTTTTTTCTTTTTACCGTTGTTGAATTTAATTTTACCCAAACTTGGTTTGTCTGTTTTTTTTGGAGCGAATTTCTTAGTAGGTCTTTTGTCTGAAGATGCCTTTTTATCCGTCTTGGCACTTTTATCACCAGTCATTTTTAGTTTAGACTCTTCTTTCTTTTTAGCCAAAACCTCTTTAGGATTTTTCGGATTTTCTTTGGTTCCTCTTAAATGAATAACCAATCCGTTAAGAAAATTACGTAAAATCTGATCTCCACATTCCATATAATTCGGGTGATCTTCTGCCCTAAAAAACGCTCCCAACTCTGCTTTCGAAATTCTGAAATCAACCAATTGAAGAATATCTACAATTTCGTCGTCTCTTAACTGTAAAGCAACCCGAAGTTTTTTAAATATATCGTTATTTGTCATCTTTGTTTAATTGAAACAACAAAGGTAAGAATATACAAAATATAAATCCGTTTTTTTGTACTTTAGTAGTCTAAATCCTAGGTAATGTTTTTTGAACAAGCAAAATGGCTTATCGTTATAGAATTACTTTATGCACTGTCTATTATATTAGTCTGCATTCGCATTATATGGGATACGCGTTCTGTAAGTAAAACATTGGCCTATTTATTATTTGTGATTTTTGTTCCTGTTTTTGGAGTAATATTTTATTTTTCGTTTGGTATCAACTACAGAAAACGTAAAATCTATAACAAAAAACTCATCATTGATAAACATTTTCAAAAAAATCTAGAACAAAGATTGAGCGAAAATGATCAAAAAGTTTTAGCCACAGAGCGGCTTTCGATTAAAAAAAACAGAAAACTCATACGTTTACTTTCTAATCAAAAAATAGAAAGGTCGTACGTATTGCCTAATTCTGAAATAAAACTGCTTAATAATGGAGAAGTATTTTTCCCGTTATTGTTTGACGAAATCCGAAAAGCAAAAAAACACATTCATATCGAATTTTATATTTATGAAGATGATAATATCGGAAATCAACTGAAAGACTTACTGATACAAAAAGCAAAAGAAGGTGTTGAAATACGATTTATATATGATGATTTCGGAAGTAAATCCATTCGAAAAACAATTGCAAAGGAATTAACTAAAAACGGAATTCAAGCCTATCCATTTCACAAAATAAAACTTATTTATTTAGCCAATCGGATGAATTACAGAAATCACCGAAAGATTGTAATTATCGATGGGATTACTTCGTTTATAGGAGGAATAAATGTAAGCGACCGATATATTAACAATTCTGAAGATAAGCTTTATTGGAGAGATACCAATTTGATGATTAAAGGATTTTCTTCGTTAACCTTACAAAGAGTTTTCTTGTCGGATTGGAATTTTTCGAGTAACGAAAACCTTACGATTAATGCCAATTATTTTCCTTTTAACGAAATAGAAAATCCAGAAAATTATTATGCGCAAATTGTTTCGAGCGGACCAGATTCTGATCTTCCCAACATACTTTATTCTATTATTCAGGCTGTAAACTCTGCACAAAAAGAAGTATTACTCACTACACCCTATTATATTCCGGATACTTCTTTGCAAGAAGCACTAATTATTGCTGCATTGAGCGGGATAGACATAAAACTTTTGGTTCCAAAGATTGGAGATTCTAAAATTGTAAATATTGCTACACAATCATTTTTTGATGATTTATTAAAAGCAGGAGTTCAGATTTATTTATACGAAAAAGGGTTCATACATGCCAAAACCTTTGTAGTAGACGGAAAGTTAGCTTCAGTAGGTACGGCAAATTTAGACATGAGAAGTTTTGATTTGAATTTTGAAGTTTCGGCTTTGGTTTATGATAAACAAATTGCTCAGCAAGTTAGAAATTCTTTTTATAAGGATTTAGAAAACTCCATCCCAATTGATACAGAACGTTGGAGCAATCGTCCTAAGCTTAAGCGCATTACCGAAAAGATTGTCCGACTTGTATCTCCTTTTATGTAAAACAAATCGCCTCCTAAAAATATTATTACACCTCTACTCTTTTTCTGAAATTTCTACTTCGTACATGGCTTTGAAAATATCAAATATCATTGGAGCGTCTTTTTTACGAACTGCAATTTCGATTTGACAATCCATTTCTAATTTTTGCCCTATTATATTCAGATTTTTTTCTTTTATAACTCGCATCACCCGATTCATATCTTTATACCCGAACTTAATTGCATAATGCACATCAATGGTTTTCTCTATAATTTCAGCTTGCTCCAAAGCCATTTTGGCAGTTTCTTTATAGGCCGTGACCAATCCTCCTACCCCGAGTTTTACACCTCCAAAATAACGCACTACAACCACCAGAATATTCGTTACTTCAAAAGATTGAATTTGTCCGTAAATAGGTAATCCAGCACTTCCACTAGGCTCTCCATCGTCATTAACTCTATAGTGAATTTGCTCTGTTCCTAGCTGAAAAGCATAACACCAATGTCGTGCCGAAAAATGTTGCTTTTTGATTTCGTCTAAAATCACTTTTACATTTTCTTCGGATTGGATTGGAAAACAATAACCGAAAAACTTGCTGTTTTTTTCTTTATACAACACCTCCTCAGAAGGACGTTCAATAGTTTTGTATGTATCTTTTTGTTGCATTCAGCTTTTTATTCCTAGTCGAATTTTATGATATTATTTAAGTCTTTCAAAAAACTGTAGTTCATAATCTTCTAAAAGCTCTGGATGAGTGATTTTAATAATATCTTTCAGTACTAAATCCGGACGATTAGGAGCCAATTCATAATAAATTGCACCTCCTGTTGCGCCTTTTTTAAGTGAAAACGAATAAACATTTCCTTCTTCAAAGGCTTTAAAACCTTTGTAATGCGGATTTGCTTTTTTCATTTCTTCTAAAGATGTATAAACTCCTGCCCCTATCCAAAAGTCTGCATTTTGTGCAGTATCAAAAACCTCTTCAAACGAGAGAGCCAGACTTCCGGTTCCTGAAGTATCTTTCCAAAAATACTCTGTATGAGCATCTTCTAAAAACAATGCACTCCAACTATCTCCTCTAGGCAAATACCATACGTCTTCGTATATATTTCCTGTAATAATAGTTGGTTTGTTTTGAGCTTTAGAAGCTAGTTCTTTTGCCTTTTGATATTCAATTTGTATGTTTTCAAAAACTTGATTGGCTTTTGAATTTTTGTCGTATAACACACCGAAAAACTTAATCCATTCGGCTTTACCTAAAGGGTTCTTTTCATTCCAGTCTCCGTTTAATAGAACCTTTATTCCCGCTCTTTTTAGGTTTTCAAGCGTTTGATTGCTTTCGTTTATAGTAAAACTTACAAGGAGGTCTGGATTTAAATCCACTACAGTTTCGGTGTTTATTCTTTCGTTTTTTCCTACCTCTTTCACTTTTCCTTGTTCAATTCTGGCTCGGACCGTTTCAGAAGAAATATAATCTAATCCCGGAAAACCAATAAGGGTTTGGGTAACGTCTAACATCTCTAAAGACGGGATATGAGTGGTCGAAGTAACAACAATACTTTCTATAGGAACGACAATAGTAGTAAAGTTCTTAAGACTATCCGGAAGCTGAAAGTCTTTTTTGTGTAACACATAAGTGTCTGATTTGTCTGATTCAGGAGAAGCATTTTTTATCTTCAAAATTTTAAAATCAGAGTAATCATAGATCTCAAAACCTGTTGCAAATTCAATTTGGTTTTCTATTTGTGGGTTATTTATAGATTTTGCTTCTTGTTTACAACTCATCAAACACCAAAGAGTAAGAAACAAAAAGTAAAAGAGTGATTGAAACTTAAATGGATTCATTGGTTGAGACTTATCTTTTTTGGCTGTTAATTTCTTCTGCTATTTTCTCTAATTCATCGTACCATTCTTGCCCAAATCGTCTTATAAGAGCTTCTTTTACAAACTTATAAACAGGTACTCCGAGTTCTTTTCCTAAAGTACAAGCATCATTGCAAATATCCCAACGGTGATAATTTACTGCCGAAAATTCAGAAAAATCTTTAATTCGAACGGGGTAAAGGTGACAAGAAACAGGCTTTTTCCAATCTACGACTCCCTCATTATAGGCTTGTTCGATAGCACAAAGTGCGGTTCCTTGATCAAAAATCACATATGCACAGTCTTTACCTTCGATAAGTGGAGTTTCTAGCCCTCCATCCCAACCGGTAATCCAAGTGCCTTGATTCTCTATCGCCTCTATTCCTTCTTTTCTTAAGTAAGGCTTTATTTTGGGATAGATTTGTTCTAAAATTTTGGTTTCTTCCTCCGAAAGTGGT
>Ga0209075_1001984_pt1 | contig 18660 bp, 11 predicted proteins | sample Stecom2011_FD_187523 | JGI IMG/M metagenome (GOLD analysis project Ga0209075, IMG submission 187523) | Agricultural soil microbial communities from Utah to study Nitrogen management - Steer compost 2011 (SPAdes) (version 2) | ecosystem: Environmental > Terrestrial > Soil > Agricultural land...
AGGTTAACGACCTGTTAGAATTTTGTTGCGAGTGTGAATAAAGGGTAAAACTCCCTATCTTCACAACAAAAAAAGGCTTGATACTTTTGTATCAAACCTATTCTACTAACTTGGTGCGGGTGACAGGAATTGAACCTGCACGTCCGAAAACGCTAGATCCTAAGTCTAGTGCGTCTGCCAGTTCCGCCACACCCGCGCAATAATTATTATACACTATTTAATGATTTAGTCAATGCTTTTCGCATCATTTTCTTTATTATCTTTTTGTTTTTTTTGAGCCTTTATTTCTTTAAATCTATCAATTGTTGGTTTTAAGAAAAATAAAAGATATGTAGAAACTAATACAACTCCTATGTATATACTCATTGTTCTTGTAACGAGATAGTTATAAGGTTGTATTTTTTCTAAGTTTGTTGTTGTATAAACATTGTTTTCTCCACTACTTAATTCATATTTTTCATCTAATGATTGATAATCTAATATGTTACCCGTAAAACTATTTATTTCTAAAATATTGCCCTTTCTAACAAATTGGAATTCATTTGAACTTTCTATATCGTGATGATTGCTATGTTTTATAATCGCGAAAACATCCTTATCTATATTAATGTCACCATCTTCTATAGTTAACGTTCTTAATTCTATTTCCTTTATTTCAGGTAATGTTATTTTTTTATTATTTGAATCATTAAATATAAAGCCTGTATCTTCATCAAAACTAAATAGGATAGGGTCAATAACGTTCCCTTTAACATTTTCCTCATTAATCTTAGTAGTAATGTTTGTATCAACAAACAAATTACTTACTTCACTTTTGAATCTAAACGATATTCCATCTATCTCTTCATTAGTCTCTAGATTAGAAACGTAAAACATTATTCCTGAACTTATATTTTCATTTTTTATTTGTTGGAAGTGATATATAGTTAGATTAAAACTAAATTCATTATCTTCTGATCTTAATCTATATATTGGTTCTTTTAAAAAGCGGTTAGAACCTGTTATTAACATTGTATCATGTACAAATTCAGGAAGATTGTTTTCTAAGTTTTTAGTTGCTGAATCAAAATAGAAGTTTTGTGTTCTTTGAAATGAAGCATCTGAAAACACTACAAACCCCGTTAATAATACTAATATTCCATACATAATTCTAACTATAATTTTCATCATAAATATACTACCTCTTTTTGTTTTACTTAATATATTATACTAAATATTTAATATTCCTACTAATTATGTGAAAAAAAGAGTTTATTAAAACTCTTTTCTTCTCCTACCATATAAATTTGTAAATCGTTTGATTTTATCAATCAAATCTTTTGTTTCATAATCGTTATTTAAACGCCACATCCAATTATTACCTAGAGTTGAAGGAATGTTCATTCTTCCTTCACTACCTAGCCCTAGATAGTCTTGCATTGGAATTATAGCGAGTTTTGCTGGTGACTTTAGCGTTTCTTTAATTAAACTATCAACTCGATTTCTTTTATTAGTACAATTTATATATTCTAAACAATAAGCTAAATCATTTTCATTTAATTTAGAAAACCATTCTTTAGTAGTTTCATTATCGTGAGTTCCCGTATAAGCAACCGCATTTGCAGGATATAAATGAGGTATATAGTCACTTTCTTCTCTTGAATCAAATGCAAACTGTAAAAGTTTCATTCCTGGAAAACCTGTGTCTTTTAATAACTCTCTGACTTCATCAGTAATTACACCTAAATCTTCAGCAATTATATTTAATTCTCCTAATTCTTGTTTTACTTGTTTAAATAATTCTCTTCCTAAAGCTTTCTCCCAAACACCATTGGCTGCTGTTTCATCGGTTGCTGGAATTTTATAATAATTTACAAATCCAATAAAATGATCAATTCTAATTACGTCAAACAAATCAATTTGGCGTTTAATTCGCTTAATCCACCATTTAAAATTTTCTTCTTGGTGTTTTGGCCAATTATAAAGCGGGTTACCCCATAATTGTCCATCTTTTGAGAAGTTATCTGGTGGTACACCAGCAACAAAGGTTGGAATATTTTCATGATCTAACATGAAAAGTTCTGGTCTAGTCCAAACATCACTACTATCGTATGAAACATAAATAGGAATATCACCAATTAGTTTGATACCCTTTTTATTAGCATATTTTTTTAGTTCATAAAATTGTTTATAGGCTTGGTATTGCAAAAACAATTGAAAGTTAATGTCCTCTTCGTTTTTTTCGATTAATAAGTGTAGTGTAAAGTCATCTCTTGTTCTAACTTCTTTAGGCCAATACATTAGTGAAACATCATCAAAATGCTTTTTTATTGCCATAAAATGCGCATAATCATATACCCAATCATGATGATTGTTAATAAAGTTTAGATAGTCTTGATTTTTATTATCGAAGTTATTAAATGCTTTTCTTAAAACTTGATATCTTTCACTATATAGTTTTCCATAATTTATTTTTTTACTATAAGTTGAATCAATTATATCTTTTTTCTTTAATAAGCCTTCTTTAACTAAAATATCTAAATCAATAAAATAAGGATTAAGGGCATTTATTGAAAACGATTGATACGGTGAATCACCAAAAGAAGTTGGCCCAAGTGGTAAGAATTGCCAGTATGTTTGATTGGTTTTTTCTAAGAAATCAACAAAACGATATGCTTCTTTTCCAAATGTTCCTATTCCATAATTGCTAGGTAAACTTGTTACGTGTAATAATATTCCGCTTGTTCTACTCATTTTTAATTACCTCCAAAACTATTGACTCAAATGGTCTAAGTTTAATATTGTTATTGTTAATTATACTATCTTTATAGTTAGATAGGATAACTTTTTTTATTTTATAGTTTGAAAGATTATAATCAATTGATTCTTCAGCAAATGAATTAATTATTAATAAACAATTGTTATTATCTTTTCTTTCGTAGATATATACTTTATCATTGTTTAAATCTATTTGATTATAACCACCATAAATTATTGTTTCACGATAAATGCTATTTAATCTTAAATCAATTACTTTTTTATAATGATACCAAATAGAGTCTTTATCTTTTAAATTACTTTCAACATTAATATCTACATAATTAGGATTTACATTAATCCAAGGTTTGACATTAGAAAAGCCAGCATATTTACTACTATCCCACTGAATCGGGGTTCTTGGATTATCTCTTGATGTTTTTTTAGAATGCCACATTTTTTCTTCTTCTGTCATATTCACTAAATTATGATATTGGTTTATAGTTGAAACATCACGATATTCACTAAACTTAGTAAACGGGTAATTTGTCATTCCTATTTCTTCACCTTGATAAATAAAAGGTGTTCCCCGCATTAAATATAGAGCGGTTGCTAGCATTTTAGCTGATTCGTTAAAATACTTCATATTGCCATAATGACTCATTAATCGTGGTTGATCATGATTTAACCAATTAAGTGGTAACCATCCTTTATCTTTAAAGGCAACCTGCCATTTATTAAAGACTTGTTTTAATCTTAGGACATCAGTTTTTAAATCTTTGTAATCATTTATTTCATGAAGATTATTACACCAGTTATGATCAAAATTAAATACCATTGATAATTCATCTTGATCAAAGGCCGAATAGTTAAGAGCTGATTCAATTGGCGCTTCTCCTCCAACCTCACCAATTGTTAAAGCATCATATTTACTAAATAGTTCTTTATTTAACTCTTTTAAATAAGTATGTACTTTTGGTAAATTTGAAAATTTATGCCAGTCTAAGACAATTCCTTCACCAAGTTTAGAATCTTCGAAAGGTGCTCTATCTAAATGGCTAACCGCATCTATTCTAAAACCGTCAATTCCTAATTCTAACCACCATTTACCAACATTAATCATTTCTTTTCTAACCGTTGGGTTAGCCCAATTTAAGTCTGGCATTTTATTAGAAAATATTTTCATGTAATACATATTTGTTTGTTCATCTTTTTGCCACGCACTACCGCCAAAAAAAGAACCCCAATTTGTTGGTGGATATTCTATACCATCTTTTATTTTTCCTTTTTCCCAAATATAATAATCCCTTTTGTCGTTAGTTTTACTAGTTCTTGATTCAATAAACCAAGGATGTTCATCTGATGTATGATTTAAGACAAAGTCTAAAATAATTCTAATGTTTAACTCTTTAGCTCTCTTAACTACTCTTTTAAAATCATCGATTGTTCCAAAGTCTTTTGAAACCTCAAAAAAGTTACGAACATCATAACCATTATCATCCATTGGTGAATCATAAAATGGGCAAATCCATATTAAATTTATTCCTAGTTCTTTTAAGTAAGGAAGTTTTTTATAAATACCGTTTAAATCACCAATTCCATCGTTGTTTGTATCTAGAAAACTTTTAGGATATATTTGATATCCGACACTTTCCATCCACCATTTTTTCAATATAATCGCCTCACTTTATCTATATATATTTTACCATGTTTTAAGTAAAATAAATTGTGTTATCGTTATCATAATGTTAGCGCTTTAATAAATGGTATAATAACTACGGTGATATTATGAAAAAAGAAGCTTTATTGCATCGGGCCAAATCAGAATATGCCTATGCATTCGATGAAAAAACTATTCACATTACATTTAGAACTGCTCGTAATGATATAAAAGAAATTAAAATTATTTATGGTGATCCGTTTGCTTGGAGCAATTCCAAATGGATTCATTTTGAAGAAAAAATGATTAAAACATATCAAACAAATCTTTTTGATTATTACTTTATTGAAGTTGAGCCAAAAGATTTAAGAGTTAAATATGCATTTTTAATTACTGATAATAATAACCAAAAACATTTCTTTGGAACAAAACAGTTAATTAGCAATTATAGTGATATTGATAAGTTTAATTTACAAAACTATTTCAATTATCCTTATTTAAACGTTGAAGATTTACACCATACACCTAATTGGGTTAAAGAAACAGTTTGGTATCAAATATTTCCAGACCGTTTTTATACTAAAAACCCTAAACTTCCTTGGGGAAGTCTACCAGTTAATAACCACCAAATCTTTGGTGGAGATTTAAAAGGTATAACTGCTAAACTGCCTTATTTAAACGATTTAGGTATAACTGGAATATATTTCACCCCTATCTTTGAAGCTAAAACAGCTCATAAATACGATACTATTAATTATTTTAAGATTGATCCTTCTTTTGGCACTAACGAAGATTTTAAAGAATTAGTTGAGACTGCTCATAAATTAAACATTAAAGTGATGTTAGATGGAGTCTTTAATCACAGTGGATATCTACATCCTTTTTTCCAAGACGTTGTTGAAAAAGGTGAGAAAAGTATTTATAAAAATAGTTTTCACATTGATAAATTCCCAGTTGTAAACTTTCCTTTAAATGAAAATGGTGAACCTAGTTTAGGAAAATCTCATAGTAGTTTCGAATTAAACTTTAAAACATTCGCATATACACCTCATATGCCTAAATGGAATACAAATGATCCTTTAACACAAAAACATTTATTAGAAGTTATTACATATTGGATAACCGAATATAATATTGATGGTTGGCGACTTGATGTTTCAAATGAAATAAGTCATGATTTTTTAAGAGAAATAAAAAAAGCGTCAAGAAAAGCTAACCCAAACACTTTTATATTAGGTGAAAACTGGGATCAATCTCTACCTTGGCTTTTAGGTGATCAATTAGACTCAGTAATGAACTATGACTTAACTGTTCCGATTTGGAATTTTATTGATCAAAAAATTGATGTAGCTGAATTTATTAGTCAAATCAATCATTACTTAGCTACAACTCCTAAAAATGTTATGCCTAATATGTTTAACTTAATTGATTCTCATGATACAACCAGAGTTTTAAGAAGAGTTGATGATAATGTTGAAAGAGTTAAACTTGCTTATTTATTTATGTTTTTATCTTGTGGTGCACCAAATATTTATTATGGTGGAGAAGTACTTCTAACAGGTAATCATGACCCTGACAACCGTAGAACAATGATTTGGAACCCTAATGATGAAGCTTTAGCATTTAAAGAGTTCATTAAAACTTTAATTAAATTAAGAAAAAAACATAAAAGTTTTAATGAACCAAACTACAATTTTATTAGTAAAGAGGTTTTATCGTTTACAAAAACATATGAAAATGAAACAATTTTAGTTGTTTTAAATAATAGTAAAGAAAGTATTGAACTTCCTTTAAATAACGATCTTAATGCTAACTACTTAAACCTTTTTACAAATGAATCTAACTTTTATGATAAAATAGCACTAGAACCTTACAAGTTTGTTTTATTATTGAAGGAGTGATAAATTGAAACCAACAATTAGAGATGTTGCTAAAAAGGCTAATGTTAGTGTATCGACAGTTTCAAGAGTTATAAATAAAAAAGGTTATGTTCATAAAGATACAAAAGAAATAATTTTAAAAACTATTGATGAGTTAGGGTTTGTTCCAAACCAACTCGCAAGAAGTCTAACTAGTCGCTCTTCTAAAATTATTGGCGTAATTGTACCTCATATTGGACCAACTTTTTACGGTCCACTCTTAGAAGGAATTGAATCACAAGCTTCTACTTCTGGTTACAAAATTATGTTTTGTCATACAAATGATGATCCTGAACGTGAAATGGAATATTTAAGATTTTTTGAACAGTACAGTATTGATGGTTTAATTATTGCGTCTAATTTTGCAAATACTGAAAACTTAGCATCCCTTAAAATACCAATTATAACAGTTGATCATATTTTAGATGAAAATATACCTTCTATTACTTCTAATAATGTTAAAGGTGGCGAATTAGGTGCTAAAGCGTTAATAAATAAAAACCGTAAAAAGATTGTTATGTTTAGAGGACCATCCTTTTTACTTACAACAGTTGAAAGAACGATTGGTGCTTTAAATATTTTTAAAAAGAGTGGTTTATATGTTGATATTTATGACTTTGACTTAGTTAACCCTGATATTAAATTAATGGAACAAATCTTACTTAATAACGAAGATATTGATGGTATATTTGCCTTTTCTGATACGCTTGCTTTAGCAGCAATTAGTATCTTAAATAAAATTAATCGAAAAGTTCCAGAAGATATATCTGTTGTTGGATATGATAATATATCCTTTTCCAATTATTCAATTCCTGCTCTAACAACAATTAGTCAACCAGTTAATTTAATGGGTAAACAATCATTTAATAAACTGGCTAGATTAATAAGGGAAAAAGAGTTAAGTATTTTGCATGATGTTATAGATGTTGAATTAATTGAAAGAGATTCTCATTAAGAAAACAACCTAGAAATTTTTAAGTTTCTAGGTTGTTTTTAATTTGTGTTAAAGTTTGTTAGTTACTAAAGTGTCAATAATAATTGGATTATCTAAATTATTTATTTGACCGTTATTAACAACTACTTCTTCATTATTGTAACTATTTAAATATGTCCCATCTTTTAAATTAATATTTAACTTGTTTGTATTATTTAAATTAAATATTCCTAAACGATATTTGTTATTTAATTGATATGAAAATACTGCTTCTTCTTTATTTTCTAAATTAAATATTCCTTTTGACATAATTTCATCTTTTTTTATTTTATTTAATTTTGTTATTATATGTTCAATAGAATTGCTACTATCCCACTTTATTAAATCATGCTCGAATAAATCTGGACGATGTTTTATTAAATGTTCTTGCCCATTATATACCATTGGCATACCTTTAATAAAAAATTGCATTGCCGTTAAATGGATTAATTGTTTTTGATCTTTCGCTTTTTTAGCAATTCTTTCTTGGTCGTGGTTTTCGAAAGATCTAAGTTTAACGTAGTTTTTCGGATAAATTGACTCTTGTTCAATGATTGCTCTTAGCCAATGTTTAAGTGATTCCTTATTATATAAATAATCATCCATATATCCAAAAATATCATAATCATAACAAACATCAAACGCTTCATACATCATTGAATCACTTGATGCGTCAAAACCGATATCTCTAATATACTTAACAAATCCTAATTCAACTGATTCTGTTAACCATAATATGTTTGAATTAACTTCATCAACTGCTTTTCTCGCTTCTATCCAAAATTCTATCGGAATTAATGGAGCTACATCACATCTAAACCCATCAACGTATTTTGCCCAATACTTTAATACATCGATTAAATAGTCCCAAACTTCTCTTACTTCAAAGTTTAAATCGGTTATATCGCTCCAGTCCCCTACTCGGTTTGCGAATTCACCTTTTTCGTTTTTGTAAAACCAATCTGGTTTTTCTTTCAATAACAATGAGTCTCTTGATGTATGATTGAATACAATATCAATCATTAATTCCATTCCTCTTTTATTTATTTCACTACGTAATGTAATAAAATCATCTAAGTTGCCATGTAATGAATCAATAGCGTAGTAGTCCTTAATTGAATAAGGACTACCTATGCTACCTTTTCTAGCTACTTCCCCGATAGGGTGAAAAGGGAGTAGATATACTATATCAAAGCCCATAGCTTTAATTCTGTCTAAATCTTTAGTTAATGCTTTAAAGGTTTGCTCACTACTATATTGTCTAACAAACACTTGATAAATTGATTTATTTCTTAAGTTAATATTTGTATTTTTAGCCATTTATAAATCCTTTCTAACCTTTGGTTGCTCCAGCCATAATTCCTTCGATTAAGTACTTTTGGAAGACCATATAAAGAACCGCAATTGGAACACCAACTATTAATGCTGCAGCAGCAAAAGCAGAATAATCAGCCTTTGTTACGTCATTAATAAAATCAAAAATACCAACTGCTAGAGTCCATTGTTTCGGAACATCTTCAAATGATACGCCTGGTGCTGGATGATTTAATAGGTATGATGGTAACATGTAGTCCATCCAAGGTCCCATAAACATACTTACCGCAACAAATGTTAAAATTGGAATTGATAATGGTAAAATAATTTTTGTAAATATTTTCAGTTTACTTGCCCCATCAATCATTGCTGATTCATCTAAGTCTTTTGGTATTTGATCTAAGAACCCTTTAATTAACCATAAATTACCTGGTATACTACCGCCAATATAAAGGATTGTTAAAGCAGTTGGTCTACCAAGTAATCCAAATTTATTAAATAATACATACATTGCAATAAGTCCCATAAATGAAGGGAATGCTTGTAATACTAAAATACTTAATAATCCAGCCTTTTTTCCTTTAAAACTAAATCTTGCAAATACATAAGCTGCTCCTGTAATTAAAACAGTACCAACCAACATATTTATAATAGCAATCTTTAATGTATTAACATACCAAATTTTAAAGTTTGTATCATTCCATAATCTTATAAAGGAATTAAAGTTTGGACTATTTGGCCAAATTGTATTTGGCACACCAGACCTTGCATCTGAAAATGCCATTCCGAATATATAGATAACTGGAACAATTACAATTACAGCCATAATTGCAACTTGACCTTGAATTAATATTCTTAAACCAATGTTTTTTATTGTAAATATATCTTTTAATCTACGTCGCTTGTTTTGTTCTACTTGCGGATATTTCTTATGTACGATAAAGAAACTAGCAATCGGAATTAATCCAATTAAACCAATCATTGTATTATCATGTCCTCTTTGTTTTCCAAAATCAACTGTTAAACCTTGATTTAATAATATTAGTAAAATAATACCAAATGTTATTAAGCCTGTTCTAAGTGCATTATTTTTAAAAGAAATATAAAACAATATCGAAATTGGAATTAAAACTAAATAGACAAGCAAAGTTATTAATGCAATCCCACCTAGTCTTTTACCTAATTGTTCACCACTATAAATATATTTAAAGTGTACTTCAGTATATTCTCTTTGTAAAAAAGGTAGATTTTTAGTATGGAAATACCCATAAACAGGAAGATAAACTTGCCAACGGTTAGCACGATCAATTGTGCCTTTAATCTTCATTACTTCTCGAGAACTAACTACTTGTAGAAGATATGCTACAACTAAAATATATGAAATTAATAATAAAATAATTGTTGTCATATTTTAATCCCCCTGGAATGCTCTTGTTTTTGATAAGTTCCATGCGGTAATTGAACCTACAAAAATAAATATCAAGACTGAGAATACTGACGCCATATTATAAATACTATGTTCAACTGTTAAGTTATACATCCATGATATTAAAATATCAGTTGAACCAGCAAATCCCCTTGCGGGAGATCCGGCGTTGGGTCCTCCTCCGGTAATAAAGTATATTACCCCAAAATTATTAAAGTTGCTTGAAAATGTCATAATTAAGATTGGTGCCGTTGAGTATAAAACGAGCGGCATCGTTATTTTTGTAATCTTTTGGAATCCGGTTGCTCCGTCAATATCGGCTGCTTCATATAAATGTTTATCAATAGCAGTCATAATACCTGTCATAAGCGCCATGAAGTATGGGAATCCTAACCATATATTTACAACTATTAATGTAGTTCTCACAAATGTAATATTATATGAGTTTGTAAACCATTGAATATTATTATGACCTAACCAGAAGTGCCGTAATACTCCACTCATTTCTGAATATGATTTACCTAGTATCCCAATATTTTTAAGTAGGTCATATACTCCAATATTCATTAAAAGTTGATTTATATAACCCGCTTCACTAAACATCACCGAAAATACCATTTGAGATAATAGCGCTGGAATTGCCCAAGGTAGAATTAAAATTGTTCGCCATAGTTTTCTAAATACTACTTTTTCACTATTTAATATTAACGCTTGAATAAATCCACCAAAGAAAACTGTTCCTGTTGAAAAGATTGACCAAACAATAGTCCAACCTAGAACACTCCAAAATGCTTTACCATAAGATGCTCCCAACGCTGAATTAAAGTCAAATAAGCTAATAAAGTTTCTAAGTCCAACATAATTAAAGTTTTCAACCATCGATTCGTTACCACTAATTGAAGTAAACGCTAATATAAATCCAAACACAATTGGCATTATTGAAATAAATGCCAATACGAATATTGCTGGTGATAAAATGATATATTCAAACCCATCATCCCAAACACCTTTGAAAAATTCTTTAGTAGAAACTACTTCTTCTTCTAATCTCTTTTTCTCAGCAACCTTAAATGCATCTCTAATTGACCAAATCATAAATATAAAGAAGAATAGTGATAATATTACTGCAATCAATCCTTCTAATAATAATATTGTTGATATATGTCCACCAATAGGAATACTTCCTGTAAATGGGGTTATAGTTGAACCTAAATAGTTAGATTCTCCTGGTGTTCCAATCATCGCACTTCTTAAAGCGCTATGGCTTGTATAGTTTTGTTTTTTAGCTGTACCTAATGTAAATACTGACCAGTAACCTTTTAAGAACAATCCTCCTCGATTATTAAAGAATGATTCATAATTATCAATGAACTCATCTTCTAATTCTGGATTAATTCCAAATGTTACTTTTAACATTAATCTTTGGAAATCAGCAACAGTATACGCATTTCCAGGAACAGCAAATGTTTGAACCATCAAAAATCTAAATGTATACATAATATTAGGTGTATTATATTGTAATCTTTGTCCATTGTGTAATAAAGCTGGTTGATAGTATTCGTAAACTTCAGTTTCATTTAAATAAATTGGACCAAGAATTGTATGTCTAGTTAAATTTGATATATCATCTTGATAATAAATTAAACTATCAGTATTATTTAATTTTAAATATTTTGTTACATTAGTTTTCTCATCATCTACTAATTCAGTAGCTGTTACTTTTAAATATATTTCGTTGTTTTCATCTTTGTAAAACTCATTTGTTTTTACATATGGTAACAAACCCTCATTAGTTTCTAACACTTCTGGATTTTCAACAACTTTATCTGTTAGTAGAGTTGTTTCTACATAAGTTCGATAAGTTGAACCATCATCTAATTTTTCATCTACTTCTGTGTAAAATTTATTCGTTGACTCTTTGTAGTAGATTGTTTCTCTTGTCCTTATAAAATTATAATCTTCTATGTTAAATTCCTCAGCTGGAATTGCAATTCCATTACTTAAGTTTGTATATGTTTTAGGACTTACTCTTTGGAATTCTCTTGCAAAAAATTCAATAGCTTTTTCTTCAGTGAAATTTTCTGTGTTAGTTGGGATTTGTCTTCCAGCTACTTCAATTACTTCAATTCCTATTTCAGTTAAATACTCTTCAAATGACTCGCTTTTAATTTGGTTATAGTCTGCTGGTCTTTTATCTAATAAGTCAAAGTAATTGCTCGGCATTCTATTAAACCAAGAATCACCAAAATCATTACCATTTACTAAATCATAAGCTAGTTCATGTGGTTTTTCTTCTTCGTAAAAGTATTTGCTTGTTCCAAGTTCAATACCGATGAATAAAGCGAAAACACCAAAAAATAGTAGTGCTTTCAAATATTGTTTATTAAGTAATTGTCCTAATCCCCAAACAAGTCCTGATGCAATTGCTTTTAAATAACTTATAACTTTCATTGTCATCCTCGTTTCTAGTTAAATAAATGAGGCAGCAGTCAAATCCTGCTGCCTTCATTTTTATTATTGTTTTATTCGCCGCTACCCATTCCGGATTGGACTCTATAACTTTGTTCTGCTTCTTTTACTGCTTCTAAGACGGTCATTGTGCCGTTCCATACGTTATTAACCATTGTTTCACCTGGTCCCCAGTAATATGTTACTTGAGGAATAGTTGGCATTGGTTTAGCATTTTCTAATTCTTCAGACATAGCAACCATTGCTTGGTCTTGTAATACACCAGGTATATTTTCTAATAATTCAGATTTAAGTGCTGGTAATTTAAACTTATGTCTAAATTGAATTTCCATCGCAGTTTCAGTACTTAAGAATTCAACGAATTTAATAGCATCTGCTTGATTTTTTGAATATTTATAAACTGCAGCCATCATTGCACCTGCATATGGTGCTGTAACTTGATCATTAATTGTTGGTAATTTAGCTACTTTAAAGTTTACACCTTTTGCGCGGTATCCCTCAATATTCCAAGGACCTGCAATTATGTAAGGAATTAATCCATTTTCAAAGTTTTCTCCGGCACCAATTGAATTAGCTGTACCAGTTCCTGTTGTAATTGGTTTTAATTCGTCTCTCATCCATGTTAATGCATCTTGTAAATTTTCATCTTCAAAGCCGACTGCTGTTGCATCATCTAGATTTGGTCCAAATGGATTCCATCCAAATGCTGAATAAATATGTTGAATAAAGTAACTATCTGCCCAATGACTTGATGTTCCTAAATAGAAATGCCCTGCTTCAGCATTTGTTGAACCTTCTTTGTCTTCTTGTTCTGATAGTGCTGCATTCCATACTTTAGCTTCTTCAATAATTTGTTCATATGATGTTGCTGGATCACCTTCTACTAAATCAGTGTTATAGTATAGACCAACTGCTTCTAATGACATTGGTACTGCATATAAACGTTCTGTTGCATTCGGATCATTTGGATCAAATGTTCCGGCATCTTCATTATAGCTTAGTGTTGCAATATCAATACCTAATTCATGTGATGTTTCTTTAATTTTATTAGCTGTCTCATTTGGAAGCGGTAAAACTAAGTCTTCTAAAATAGCTTGAGCTAAGTGGTCATGTGGGAATTGGAATACGTCTGCACCGTGTCCTGATGGACCAAATGTTTTTAAGTGTTCTCTTGCATCCACACTTCCTTTATGTTGATGTTCAACAATAATTCCAGGATTTAATCTTTGGAACTCTTCAATGATTTCTTGCATATATTCGCCGTTTTCATCATCTATCCAAACTCTAATAACTGATTTTTGTGAATATCTATCTGAAAAATCGATAATTTCCCCATCAGTTCCTTCAGTAGGTTTTTTACATGCAATTAATACAAGGGCAACTACTAAAATTAATATTGCTGAAAATGTACGTTTAAAGTTTTTCATTTTTTACCCTCCTTAATCCAAATCTCTTGTTACTCTGAAAGTAAATTTCTCTTGAGTAACATTTCCCCAGTTATCCTCAACTTGTAACATAATAACATAGTCACCTTCAACGTTAGTATTAAGTGTTGAGAATTCACCTGATGGTACGAATACATAATCAAATCTATCGCCATCGCGATCATCATTTACTAAGAATGTTGGGAATAAGTTTTGGTCAAATTTTTTATTCCATTCAACTAAAATAATTCTTTCTGCTTCTGGTTTACCTAATAAGTTACCTAAGAATGTTAATTCTGGTCCTTCTCTATCGATGTCTAGTTCGATTGATGCAACTCTCGCAGCATCACCTTCTACTAGATCATCAAAGAATACACGGTAACGCTTAGTATTATCTAATTCATCATTTAATTCAATAACAAAATCTCTAAAAGTTTCATTTGATTCTGCAAATGATACAGCTTTAATATCTAATGGTTCACCATGTGTCTCTTCTGCTGCACCTTCTTCTGAAGTAATTTCTCTTACTGTAAACCATGATGCTACAGTTTCTCTAGCTGTTTCTTTTTCAGTTTCAGTTTCAACTGCCGCAACTGGATTTGTAATTTCTTGGTTAGTTTGAACCATGATTGTTGTTGGATTATAAGCATATGTTCCTTCAGCTGCTGTAATTCCAACTGCTGGTTTGAAGCCCATTAAGTCGAATGAAAATGCATCTTCAGCAAACGTTTCAGGATCATTAACCCAAACATTGTTATTTGAAGTATTTCCACTACCTTTATTAACTGTATAGATAACATCTAGTTGACCTGCTGGTTTTGGTTCTGCAATATATGCTGCATTATCTTCGTTCATCGGTAATAAGTCATCAGTTTTCTTGCTTCCATCACCATCACCATAGTAAACGAGTGCTCCTGGTGTTCCTTCATCAGCGTAATATAAAATACCCGCTTTTACTCTAACACCCGCTGTTGACTTTCCTGCATCAATAAATATATCTAATGGATCGTTCCAAACTGCTGCATTTCCACCTTCAGCCCAACCCCAACTATGAATACCTAGGTTTTCTTCATAATTACCGCTTGAATCATAGTAAGTTAAAATTACTCCTTGTTTATCAGGGTCTGCAACTAAATAATTAATTACTCCGTCTGGATCAGCTTCATCACCTGTTCTGTTATTACTTCCTTCGAACATATATACATGAACTGTTTTACCATCTTGAATAATTGATTTTTCAACTTCATGATTTGTATACTTTTTATTCCAGTCGATCGACTCATTTTCTTCACCAACATTATTAAAGCCTACAACTTGAAAACCAAAGGTTCCGGTTCCATCAGTTGTAATGTCTCCTAATTCCCAGTAAACACCAAAATCATCCGTTTTGGTTTTCTCACCTAATGAAGTTGGACTATTTTGACCGGCGTACTCACCTTCCAAACCCCAAGTATGTACTCCAACGTCAGTATAATCTCCATTCCATTTTTGGAAGTGGACGACTACTTTTCCTGTTACTGTTTCTGCTGCACTTACTGTACTAAATAATAAGAGTGAGCTTAGTAGTAACGCAAAGCTAAAAATTAATTTTTTCATATTTCCTCCTTTTGTTATTTACTTCCTTGTTTAATACATTTTTATAATATCATATTTTCACTAAATATGTAAACGCTTTAGTATTTTATCCTTGTGCAACCGTTATCACAATGAAGGCGCTAACATCTAGAAGACTATTTGTGATATTATCTAATATGAAAGGTGTGATTAAATGAAAAAAACGTTAACTATAATAATGATGACTTTAATAACTATTTTTACTTCTACTTACTATATTCAAGCACAAAGTAAAGTAGATAGTTTAGTAATACATTATTATCGTTATGATAATAATTATGATGGTTATAATGTTTGGTTATGGCAAAATGAACCAGTCGGTTTAGGTGGTAAACAATTTAATTTTTCTAATAGTGATGTCGGTGAATACGGCGCATTTGTTAGAATAAATTTGAAAGATGAAAATTATGCTGACACAACTCGATTCGGTATAATTATTAAGAAAGGTGGGTGGGAAGGATATCGCGAACCAGGTGGAGACAGATTTTTTAGAAAATCAAATATGGAAGTGATTAATAACGAAATACATGCATATTTAGTTGAACAAGACTTAAATATTGGTACTTCAACTGCTGATTTAGAAAATAATATTCCAGATTATAGACCAACAATATTATCAGCTTACTTCAATAAAAATAATCAAGTTATAGCAAGGCTTTCCCATCAAATTAAATCTTATGAGATATTAGCTGATGGTGAAAGAGTTTTAGGTGCTAACTTTAATGGAACCAATTTAACCGCTTTAATTAGTAATGTCGATTTAACAAAAACTTATGAATTAAAAGTTGTCTTTGCTGAAGATGATTACCAAACTTCAAAACTTATTTCTATCCAAAACTTATATGATACAAAACAGTTTGAAGATGCGTTTACTTATGATGGTGATCTTGGAGTTATCTATAGTGAAGAAAAATCAACATTTAGATTATGGGCCCCAATTAGTAGTGATGTTAAATTAAACATCTATAATCAAGGTCATCATATGTATGATAAAAACGGCAACGAAAATATTGAAGATGAACCTTTAGATACTCATCAAATGACTAGAATTGAAAATGGTGCTTGGGAAGTTTCTGTTGATGGTAATTTAGCAAACAAATATTATACATTCTCAGTTACTAACTATGGGATAACTAACGAAGTTACTGATCCATATTCATATTCGACTGGAGCAAACGGCTTAAGATCTATGATTGTTAACTTCGATGAAGTAAACCCAGAAAACTGGACTTATAATAATAGACCAAATACTATTAAAAATTTAACAGACTATATTGTATATGAACTTCATGTTAGAGATTTAACGACTCACTCTTCATGGAATGGTAAAGAGGAACATCGTGGTAAGTTTTTAGGTTTCACTGATACTAATACTACTTATGAATTAAATGGAACTGTTGTTTCAACTGGTTTAGACCATATCGTTGAACTTGGTGTTAATGCTGTTCAATTATTACCAATTTTTGATTTTGGTTATATTGATGAAGTTGCGATGGCACTAGATCCTAATTACAATAATACTTTTAATTGGGGATATATGCCTTATCATTTCAACACTTTAGAAGGTTCATATTCAACAAATCCTTTTGATGGCGCTGTTAGAATTAATGAATTTAAACAATTAGTAAATTCACTTCATGAAAACGATGTTAGAGTAATTATGGACGTTGTTTATAACCACACAGGTGAATCAGAAGGTTCTAACTTCCATAAAATATTACCAGGTTATTATCATAGATTAACTGATGAAGGTGGATTTTATAATGGTAGTGGAACAGGAAATGAAACTGCATCAGAACGTTCAATGGTTAGAAACTTTATGCTTGATTCAATTAAGTTTTTAGCAACTGAATATAATTTATCAGGTTTTAGATTCGACCTTATGAGATTACATGATGTTGAAACAATGCAACAAATTGAAGATATGTTACATTCAATTGATCCAACAATTGTAATTTACGGTGAACCTTGGGATGCCGGTGGATCACCAATCGATAATAGCATTGCTGCTGGTAAAGATAATATAAAAAACATTGGAACTGTAGGAGCATTTAATGATACTACAAGAGATGCTGTAAAAGGTTCTACTAATGGTAATGATGGTGCTTGGGTTCAAGGTCATAACCCACAAAACCATGTTGAAAATATTAAATATGGTATATCTGGTGGCGTTAATCACTCCCAAGTTAATGTACATAAATGGCATTTAAGTCCTGAAAGAACTATTAACTATGTAAGTGCACATGATAATTTAGCACTTCATGATAAATTAAGATCATCCGGTGTAATGTCTCCCAATTTAGAAAGAATGCAAGTTCAAGCTAACGCAATTATTTTAACTTCTCAAGGAATTCCGTTTATTCATGCTGGTGCTGAAATGATGCGATCTAAACCTGCTATTGATGGTGGATTTGATGAAAACTCATATGAATCACCAGATTCAGTTAACCAATTAAATTGGACTAGAAAAGCAAGATATAATGAAGTGTTTGAGTATTATAAAGCTTTAATTCAAATTAGAAAACATTATCCACAATTTAGATTTGAAAATGCTAATGATATTATTAATAACTTAAATTTTATTGCTACAAATAACGCTAATGTGATTGCATTTGAAATTAATCACCCAACTCTTCCATCAGTTGTAGTTGTTCATAATGGTCAAGGCCCACAATTATTTACAATCCAATTACCTGCTGGTAAAACATTTAGACAATTAACTGATTTAGATGAACATAATTTACAAGGGCTTAGAGAATCAACTGGAACTGGCTTTGTTTTAAAGAATTCAACAGCAATATTTATTGAAAACAAAGATACAGATAATGTTTCGGTAAAATCAGATAAAGTAACTATTAACAAAGGAGATGCTTTTAACCCATTAAACAATATTAATTTTGATAGTAATAATCATAAAGTTTACACATCATCATTTTATAATACTAATGTTAGTGGTAAATATTTAATTAACGTAACCGTTGTTGATAGTAAAGGAAACTTTATTAATCTATACTATACTTTAGAAGTTTCTGGATCTAAACATAACTTTGGAATTAAAGGAGATGTTAGAATATGAAAAAAACATTATTTGCATTCTTAATATTAATTACTGCATTACTATTAGT
>Ga0209075_1001985_pt1 | contig 18656 bp, 15 predicted proteins | sample Stecom2011_FD_187523 | JGI IMG/M metagenome (GOLD analysis project Ga0209075, IMG submission 187523) | Agricultural soil microbial communities from Utah to study Nitrogen management - Steer compost 2011 (SPAdes) (version 2) | ecosystem: Environmental > Terrestrial > Soil > Agricultural land...
CTAAAGGAGCTAACCAGTTTTCAAACTCTTCTCTCGATTGGATGTTAGGATTGTTTTGTTTGCGTAACTCTTCCATTTCTACGGTGGCGCATCTAATAAATCCTGTTTCATCAAAATGTCTTTGGTTATCTACCGTTAATTGTAAAGGGGCCTCAGGTAGTACTCCATTTGTAGATTTTTGTTGCGCATGCAGACTAAAAACACCTACAAATAAAAGGAGTAGCCATGCTAGTTTTAAGTTGTTTTGTTTCATGATAAAATTATAAATAGTTAATGATGATTGGTAAAAATAGCCAAAATAAGAGTGAATATTAAATTTTTCTTAAAAATTTGTTTTATTGAAGGTTTTCATCATAAAATTTAATGATTTTTTGATGAATGGAGGATGTTTGGTACTGAGGTGAGAGCTGACTTATTATTTGAATAAATAAAAATTGATAGTAAAGTAGTAGCTTTAAGGAAAGTGGTGTGAAACTTAAAGAAGGCTGAAATGTTAGGTTCCTTGTGTTTCAATTTTAATAATAATCGTTTTCTATATTTAAAGACTTGAAAAAGTAATGTTCAATTGAGATGCCTTTGACAACTGATAATTATGAAGCTAATACTAGGTGAAAAGAGATAGGTTACTTCCCATTAAAAGTATTCATGGTATTATTAACACCAGCTGTTCCAAATGATTTTATTAAGGCAATAGATTTATCTAAGCGTTCAGGTAATTTGTTGTTTTCATCTTCGTTCCATTCGCCTAAAACATAATCTACTTGAGATCCTTGATGGAATGCATCGCTAATTCCAAATCTAAATCGGTTGTATGAAGTTGTGTTTAGCTTTTCTTGTATATCTTTTAAGCCATTATGTCCACCATCACTACCTTTGGTTTTTAATCGAATACTTCCATAAGGTAGGTTTAAATCGTCAGTGATAATAAGCAGGTTTTCTAAAGGAATTTTTTCCTTGGTAAGCCAATAAAGCACAGCTTTTCCACTTAAATTCATATAAGTATTAGGCTTCAATAAAATAAAGGTTCTTCCTTTAAATTTATAGGTTGTTATGTCTCCTAGTTTTTGGGTTTCGAAAGTTAAATCCTCCGTTTTAGCCAAATGATCTAAGATTTTAAATCCAATATTATGTCTTGTGTTTTCGTATTTTTCGCCAATATTACCGAGGCCAACAATTAAAAATTTTTTCATAGTGTTTGTTTCAACAGCATTTGAAAGATTAGATGATTTAAATAATTGGGATAAAAATTTGAACATATAACCTGCTTGCTTACAGATACGGGTTTCTTTTTTTGATAAACTTACATTAAAATGTGCTTTGTAAATTTATTCTCATTTGAAGGTGCAAAAATAAAAAAGCATTCTGAATTATCAGAATGCTTTTAAATATCTTAACCTATTAAGTGGTTTATTCTTGAGCTTCAGATGTAGCTTCTGGAGTTTCTCCTCCTTCTTCTTCATCTTCATCATCATCAACGGCAGCTAAAGCCATTGCAGCTCTTGCGCGTTTAATTTGACAAACTACAGTGTTTTCAGTATGCATAATGTTATATGCTTCATTTTCTAAAGCAGTAACATATAATTTATCTCCAACTTTTAAAGGAGTAATATCTACTTCAATAAAATCTGGTAAATTTGCAGGTAATGCTTTAACTCTTAATCTACGTGCGTTTTTACGTAAAACTCCACCAGCTTTAACACCTTTAGAGCTTCCAACAAAACGTACAGGAATTTCCATCATGATTGGCTTATCATCGAATAACTGATAGAAGTCGATATGTAATATTCTATCTGTTACAGGGTGAAATTGAATGTCTTGCATGATGGCATGGTATGTGTCGCCATTTTCTAAAGAAATCATAACTGTATGCGCATTAGGCGTATATACCAGTTTTGAGAAGGCAATTTCTTCTGCAGTAAAATGCACTGGTTTATCTCCTCCGTATAATACGCAAGGAACCTGACCAGCATTACGTAAGGCTTTTGTTGCTTTTTTGCCTACGCTTTCTCTTTGAGATCCGTTGATTGTAATTGATTTCATTTAATTTATTTATTAATTAATACTATTGATATTCTTTTTTGTTTAATCTTTCCTTTCCGGATAGACGAAAATTACATGATGAATTTAGAGCTAATAGACTTGTTGTGGTGTACATTGTACATAACACCAGCAAACAATTCGGCACAGCTTAATACACGTATTTTGTCACTTTTTTGTTTTAGAGGAATTGAATCGGTTACAATTAATTCTTCTAGTTTTGATTTTTCTAGTTTTTCATATGCATCCCCAGATAAAATAGGGTGAGTACAAATAGCTCTAACACTTAATGCGCCTCGCTCCATCATAAGATCGGCCGCTTTTGTTAAGGTTCCGGCAGTATCCACCATATCGTCAACTAATACTACGTTTTTACCTGTAACATCACCAATAAGTTCCATGTATGAAATTACATTGGCTTTGGCTCTTTGTTTATAACAGATTACAACATCGCTTTCTAGAGCTTTAGAATAAGCATATGCTCTTTTTGAACCTCCCATGTCTGGAGAAGCAATGGTTAGATTGCTTAAGTTCAAGCTTTGTAAGTAAGGTAAAAAGATAGTTGATGCAAAAAGGTGGTCCACAGGTTTTTCGAAAAACCCTTGAATTTGATCAGCATGTAAATCCATGGTGATAATTCTTGTAGCTCCAGCAGTTTCCAACATTTTTGCTACTAATTTTGCAGCAATAGGTACTCTTGGTTTGTCTTTTCTATCTTGTCTAGCCCAACCGAAATAAGGTAAAACAGCTGTAATATGTCTTGCTGATGCACGTTTGGCGGCGTCAATCATTAACAGCATTTCCATTAAGTTTTCCGGACCAGGATGCGTAGAGCCTATGATAAAAATACGTGTTCCTCGTATAGACTCTTCATAAGACGGTTGAAACTCTCCATCGCTATATGTTGAGGTAATTACATTCCCTAAATCAACTCCAAAAGCTTTTGCAATTTGAAGTGCTAGTTCTTTACTTTGAGTACATGTAAAAATTTTAGCTTCTGTGTTTATGTTGGGCATGGTTAATTAGTTGTAATGTAATTAATTAAATCGCTTTTTCTTAACGAGGTGCAAATTTAGGAATTTATTTCAACTCCAAAAGCATAAAAGGGAGTATTTTTAGTTGTTTGTAGAATTTTATTTTATAATTTTGCACTCTACTTCGCTCAAGTGGTGGAATTGGTAGACACGTCGGATTCAAAATCCGATTCTTCGGAGTGCGGGTTCGATTCCCGCCTTGAGTACAATATAAAACCGTAATTACTTTATATACAAAGTTTTACGGTTTTTTTATTTCATAATTAGTCAGCAATTAGTCAGCAATATCAAAATCCTATTAAAATTATATTAAAATGTTACCATTTGAGAATAAGTTGATTTCTATAATTTAAAACAAATTTATAATTCTGAATATTGGCGCACGAATAGATAGAAACGAAGAGTATATAGATAATTTACTTATAAATAGTTTAGACAACAAATAAGCAAGTCATAGTATATTAATACGTATTAAATGATTTAAGAAATCTGATCCAATTTAATAAAAAATTAGAATAAGGTAAAGTAAAGAAAAGTATAAAGAACTTATTATTCTTTATTTGATTCAATTTTCTTAATATCTTCTTTAAGCAAGGCTCTCATAACTGAAACATAAATCTTTATAATTCAACTAATGTGATTTTATAATTTAAGTATATTTAATAAAAGCAACAACCAAAAACCTAACCAATAAATATTATTACCTTCAAGTTCGTATTCATTCATTTTAACTTTATATGATAATCTATTCCTATTCTTTCTTCCAGGTGTAGTTAATGTCTTACAGTCTTCGTCTAGTTTTTTTAATTGTGTTGGAATTGTTCCTTCATTATATCCTTTATAGATATATTTGACAGTATGATATATTAAAAAAAACATATAAAGTCTCACAAATATTGTAAAGTTTTCTACTGACGTATTTTCTGCTAGTGTGGTAAATAATATAAGTCCTTTCATTATAAGCTTACTTAGGCATGATATTGAAGTTAGAAAAGTTCAGTCAGTATTCTAACTCATTCTAAAATTTAAAAATATGTTCAAATACTGAAAGTGAAATGAGGAATTCCTCAAAATTAGTAATTTTTTTTAACGATGTATAGTCATAAATATTTTTCAGAATAATTGTTTGCTGATTTTTCTGCAATTAATTTATATTGATTTATCACATATTAACTATCTTAAATTTTGCTCATTTATTTCAAATAACCTGTTTAAGGTAATCTCATAATAAACTTTACCATCACGAGGATTATCTCCATGATAATAATAATAAGTGCATTCTACAAACAAAACACCTTTCTTAATTGTTGCATTATAAGTATTCGGTATATAACCACTTGTTCTAAGTTGTCCTTTTTGTATTAAATGTTTAGCAACCGAAGAATGGTTTATCATACCTACTATTGGAAGTTTAAAAAAATATGAATCATACCCTAATGAATACTCACCTACAATATGGTTATAAGATTGCCAAATGATTTGGTTATAGTCTAATTTTAACCAATCTTTAAAATATTTAAATTCAATTTCGCATCGATTTTCATTTGGCTCACATTTAATTTCGTAGTCAAATTCTCCAATATGTTGAATATATTTTAGGGTGCCAATACTTTCATTACTTATAGAGTTCTTAAATTTTGGGTAGGTGTATGCGTTTTGAATTTCATATATACAGTATAGATTCATTTGTCCATTAGGATATGGCATAAATAAAAACACTATCATATTATAAATTGGCTCAGCAAATCCACTATAATGATATTTATGTTTTACAGGGCCATAACTAACATATGCTTTATGAAATAACCTACTAACAAGCCTCTTTGATTCATTTCCATCAGTATATACAATTTTCGATTCAATAATTTTATCTTCATTTAAAGATTTCAAAAATTGAACTACTGATATATTTTCAATACTCTGTTTCTTTTCAAGTTCAGAAAATAATTTATCGATTGATATGTCTTCTATTTTTTTGATTTTTTATAAATTAAATACATTAGGATGAAAAATCATAAAAAGCGTTTACTGTAATTATTAGAAGTATTCAATGCTATTTGCTTGTATTGTTCTATAACTTTACTTAAATACTCTAATTGTATTTCTGAAGGATTGTAACGCTCAACAAATAGTTTAACTGTCCTTTTGCATAAGCCTTGTAAAAGTTGTTCTTGTAAATCTTGTTTTACATTTTGATTAAAAGGAAATAATTCAATATCAATAGCATTTTTAAACTCGTTAAATCCTTTACGCGTATCTTCTTTACACATTGTATGTAATAAGCCTATATCCATTCTATTAACTTATAAATTCCATATATTATTAATCCGATAGCAAATATGAATAAGCCTAATAAAAAGTTTCCCTTAACATAACCATAAGGCTCATATTTCTTTCGGTTATCGTAACCAAACCTATGTTTTTTTTTAAAAGGATTCATTTCATAAAGTTAATAAAAACAATCTATTAAAATTTAATGTTCTCCTTTCATATTTTTTTTACTCCATTGTATTTCGTTTCTTCGTTTGGATTATTTTTTACTTACTTAAATTTTAATATGACAATACAAAATTACATTGATAATTTAAATCAACGTTTTCAATTAGGTAACGCAACAGAACACACTTACAGAGGCGATTTGCAACAACTAATTGAAAGTATAGTGCCAGAAGTAAGAGCAACCAATGAACCAAAAAGACAATCTTGCGGAGCACCTGATTACATCTTAACTAAAAAAGATATTCCTGTAGGGTTTATTGAAGCAAAGGACATTGGAGACAAAGACCTTGAAGGAAAAAAGAAATCGATTAACAAAGAACAGTTTGATCGTTATAAGGCATCATTAGACAATTTGATTTTTACTGATTATATAGATTTTCATTTATACAATGATGGAGAGATTATAACAAAAATTAGGATTGCAGAAATAACGGATAAAGGTTTAGTAGCATTACCTCAAAATTTTGAAAGGTTTAATAATCTTATTAAAGACTTCTGTACTCACATTGGACAAAACATAAAGAGTTCAAAAAGATTAGCCGAAATGATGGCAGGAAAAGCCCGTTTACTTTCCGATGTTATAGGGAAGGCTTTGACAAGTGATGAGAATAATCAAGAGGATAGTACACTAAAAGAGCAGATGAATGCTTTTAAAAGTATTCTTATCCATGATATTACTCCTAAAGGATTTGCCGACGTTTATGCCCAAACTATTGCTTATGGATTATTTGCAGCACGTTTGCATGATCCGACCTTAGATACTTTTAGCAGGCAAGAAGCAGCAGAATTAATCCCAAAATCAAATCCGTTTTTAAGAAAATTATTTGGGTACATAGCAGGACCAGATATTGACGACCGTATTAAATGGATTGTAGATAATCTAACCGAGATATTTTTAGCATGTAATGTAGAAGAAATTCTTAAAAACTACGGGAAGACAACAAAAATGGAAGACCCAATCATCCATTTTTATGAAACTTTTTTAGCAGAATATGATCCAAAACTCCGAAAAGCAAGAGGCGTTTGGTACACTCCTGCACCAGTTGTAAATTTCATTGTTAGAGCAGTTGATGATATTTTAAGAACTGAATTTAATTTACCAAAAGGTTTAGCAGATACTTCAAAAACTAAAATATCAGTTAATACACAAACTCCAGATAAACGTTCTACAACGGGTTACAAGCAATCAGAGCAAGAAGTACATAAAGTACAAATTCTTGATCCTGCCACAGGAACAGGAACTTTTTTAGCAGAAGTTATAAAACATGTCAACAAAAAATTTAAAGGGCAAGAAGGAATCTGGAGTAGTTATGTTGAAAATGATTTATTACCACGTCTTAATGGTTTTGAATTATTAATGGCGAGTTATGCAATGGCGCATTTGCAATTAGATTTATTGCTAAAAGAAACAGGGTTTAAGGCTACTACTAACCAACGGACAAGAGTATATCTTACTAATAGTTTAGAAGAATACCACCCAGATACAGGAACTTTATTTGCCAATTGGTTGAGTAGTGAAGCCAACGAAGCAAATCATATCAAACGAGACACACCTGTTATGTGTGTTATTGGAAATCCACCATATAGCGGGATTTCTTCTAATAATGGTAAGTGGATTAGTGATTTAATTGAAGATTATAAATATGTTGACGGGGTACATTTTAAAGAACGTAAACATTGGTTAAATGATGATTATGTAAAATTCTTACGTTATGGACAGCATTTTATTGAGAAAAACGGGAGCGGTGTTTTAGCATACATTAACCCACACGGTTTTTTGGATAATCCTACTTTTAGAGGAATGCGTTGGCATTTGTTGAAAACCTATGATAAAATTTATACAATAGATTTACACGGCAATAGTAAAAAGAAAGAAGTTGCACCAGACGGTAGTGCTGATGTCAATGTATTTGATATTCAACAGGGTGTTTCTATCAATATATTTATAAAAACAGGAAAGAAAAAGCCTAAAGAACTTGGCAAAATATATAATTTTGATTTGTATGGAAAAAGAGAATTGAAATATGACTTTTTATCTGAAAACTCTCTAAATTCTATTGAATTTGAAGAATTAAATCCAGAGGCACCTTTTTACTTTTTTATTAAGAAGAATAAAGATGGGTTAAATGAATATCAAAGGGGTATAGGAATTGATGAATTATTTCCTATAAACGTTACAGGAATCGTTACTGCACGTGATTCTGTAGTTATAGATATTAACGAAAAAGACCTAGTTAATAGAATTGAAAAATTTACAGATCAAGACTATTCTGACACAGAAATCAGGAGTTGGTTATTCCCAAACAAAAAGGATGGTAAATATTTGGCAGGAGATTCAAGAGGTTGGAAACTTGAAACTGCTAGAAAAAATATTTTTAATAATAGCCACCAAGATTTTATTAGAAAAATAGATTATAGACCATTTGACACAAGAAAGATATATTACTCGCCAGAAATGGTCGATTGGGGCAGAGAGAAATATATGTATAACATAATAATAGGAGATAATATAAATTTAATTACTGCTAGACAATCAACTGATGAGAATTGGAATTTAATTCAGGTCACAGAAAATATGATTGATAACCGGTTTCATTTTAGTTACAAAGGAATTCCATCACAGTTTCCACTTTACCTATATCAAGATAAAACAGCACAATATAACATTGAGAAACCAGTAGAAAGAATACCAAATCTTAACAAAGAGATAGTAAATGAAATTGGTAAGAATTTAAGTTTAACTTTTATTAACGAAAAAGAAACAACAGAAAATACTTTTGCTCCAATCGATATTTTAGATTATATCTATGCAGTTTTACATTCTCCTACTTATCGAGAGAAATATAAAGAATTTTTGAAAATAGATTTTCCAAGAGTACCATATCCAAAAGATAAAAACACCTTTTGGCAATTGGTTAAATTAGGTGGCGAAATACGCCAAATTCACTTATTGGATTCTCCAAAAGTAGAAGACTACATTACAACATATCCAAAAGGTGGCAATAATGTAATCACAACTAAAATTGGTAAAAAAGATTGGGAGTTATTTGATGTAGAAATCCAATTGGGTAGAATATGGATCAACGAAGAACAGTATTTTGATAATATACCTTTGACTGCATGGGAGTTTTATATTGGAGGTTATCAACCTGCTCAAAAATGGCTTAAAGATCGTAAAGAAAGAACTCTGGGATTTGATGATATTCTACATTACCAGAAAATCATTGTTGCACTCTCTGAAACAGATAGATTAATGAAGGAAATTGATAAGATTGATATTGAGTAGGATATTATTTTTACTCCTTCACTTACGAGTGTTTGTTGTAGTCAATTAGACTGATCTTTAATTCACACTATAATAGTAGGAATTCTATTACATAATTTAGGAAAATAATATAATAGATTCAAATGATTCACTGTTAACCCTAGATATATTGTGGGTTTGTCTTAAGTTGTTATCAAATGATTATTGTATAACCTTAACAAGTCCTGTAGCAATAGTTAACTTTGATACAACGTGTACATTTGTACACCAAGTGTATATCTTTACACCTCAACTAATCTCTAAATGGAATAAGGATGTTTAGTTAGGGTTCTTCCTCGTCCGTCTGGCTTTTTCTTATTTCTATTTGCCTTGCTATTTTTCTATATGCCTTTAGTTTTTGTTCAAGGGTTGGTTCTCCTGGTTTTGGTACGTACTTTATTTCTGCTTTTCTCATTTTATTAATAAAGATTCATAAGTGTGTTTCAATATCATTATTTTGTTTAATCATAATCTAAAGTGTATATTTTATTGTTTTTATAGCCTATCCTAACGGTTGTTAATATTGAAGGACAACAAAGAGCATCACCTTCAGCAAGTTGACGTTTTTCTAAGTAAACAATTCCGTTTTTAATTTCTTTAATTACAAATCGAAAATCTGGTTGAAAACCAGCAACAACTTTGACATCATTTCCGATATTTTCATAAAAAGCACATTCATAACCATCTATATGCATTCCTCCGAGTGAATAATTAAACCAAATTATTACATCATCAACTCCATCATTAGTAAAATCTCCAATATGAGTTCTTTGTAAGTCGACAAAAGAACCTTCTCCTTTTGATTCCAAGATTTTAGGAAGGTAATTAGCAAACATCTGTTCTGCTTTATTTACTATAACATTTATATCTACTTGGTTGTAATTATCTTCATATGAATCGTAATCATATTCATAGTCTCTAATAGGATATTCTTTGTCGTCGGTTATTGTTTCAGATATAAGTCTTTTAGAGTTGCGATCACTTGTACAAATCTCACAAATTCTATAATTATAATTTTTAGCCTCTTTGAAGTTTGTCTTTGCTATTTTTGCCTCACAGTTCCCAAGTCCTTCACATCGTAAATTTGTATGATATGCATAGGCATCTTTACTAAGGCATACAAATGCTGTTGTGTATTCAGAATTAGAATCAAGGAATTTATTAGTACTTGATGGATATTCAACAGAAATACGCATTTCGTTGAAATTAAAACGGATTTTATTTCCAACCGAAGTTTGATAGTTATAGACAACATTGTCTTTATAATCTGTACAGTATTTAAATCGAAAATGTGCATTTTTTTGTATTTGACTTATGAGTTGAAGGTATTCCGATTGTGTTTTAAAATCCATAGTCACAACCATACCAGTTGACTTATAAAACTTAATATATTTACTGTCATATTTACCTTGGAAATATGGCAAATCGTGTGGTTCATTTGAAAAAAAATCACCACTATTCCTCAAGGAGTATTTAAGATTTTCAGAAGAAACATTTAAATAATTATAAGTTATTTTCTGTCCATAAATAACGAATGTAAAAGTAAATGCGAATATGAATGCAAAATATTTAATCATAATTATTTCTAGTGCATATATTTATAATAAACTAAATCAATTGATATGTAAGGTAATAAAAATATTAAACTTTTTACTTGGTATGGCTTGTGGAGTGATATACAATATATCCGAAGGTAGTCTAGAAACGAAAACTCGAAATATTTAGGGCATGGGGGTTGATTTGAGATTCATCAGTTAGAATTTTTAGGTTTTATATCTTCTAACTTTTGTTGACATTCGATAATTACTATATTCAATCATGATGTATGTTGATCATTAAAATAATCTGCTCTGATCTTCTGCATACAAACTTCTATTGTTATAATATCTGTTGCGTATCTGTTTTGCAATACGATCATAAATTGTTTTCTCCCTCTTATTTTCATGGCCGGTTAAATAGATTTTTGCAAATAAATTAAAGAGTTCTTCATTGGTCTTTTTAAGGTGTTTTAATCCTGTGTTTGAAAGCAGGAAACTATCTGGTTTTTGCATCGAAATATCAACCTTTGTTATAGGGCAAAATCGAACTGTTTTTTTTAATCCTTTTTGTGTATTATTAACTACTATACTAGAACTGTTATTTGTTACACATTTTTGATGTTCAGAAAGTCGGTTAATTATTACACACTTTCGATTAATCATCTTCATTATTTTTTTGTGTAGATTTTCTGAATTATTTACTGCAAGGTCATGAAGTCTTTTTTTGTGTCTATCTCTGTGATTTGGTTTAATATCATCAAGCCAGAAAAGTTGTCTTGAATAATCCTTTAATAGTATTTTTTGTTTTTTAGTTAACTTCTTTTTGTTAATAGTGTAATCATAATAAACAACCTCATCAAACCTTTTCAATAATAGATCCTTGGCATTGTTTAAGGTGTTCTCAGTTATGTCGGCAAATGTTTCAATTTGTAACAGTTTTAATTCTTGAGACTTTCTTATTTTAATCTCAACTCTTAAAACGTTCTTATCCATACCATATTGATACGATTTATTATAAATCTTTAATGAATAACGTTGATGTTCAAGTTGTGCATAATTATTATCAAAACGATATTCAAACAATTTGCCCTTTTGATATAATAATCCTTTTATAAATAATTTAGGGTCGAATGAGGTACCTAAATTAACTCCAAACTCGGTATTTTGAAATATCATTTGATGTGGTTTGCAATTAAAAAGTTTTAGCAAATTCTTTTTGACTTCTAAAATGTTATCAATAGTGAATTGATTACCGTTAAAACCTTTGTAACAATCTTTTATTCCATTTTCAATCTGTTTTTCTGTAAGTGGTTTGTAATTTGGGGCTTTTACTCCTTTAAGTGAATTGTAGAGTTTATGAATGCTTCCCGCAAATAAAACTATTCCACTATCATAAACAGTTATTTTACAAAAATGGTAATCAAATGTTTGTTTTCTAGATATTTCGTTTGTGTTTGATATATATTCACTTTTGAAATCCAATTTTCTCAATAACAAATCTATATCAATACCAACAAGCAATATTTTTATATAATCTATCAATTTGTAGTTGTATATTTGTAATGGTTTATGTGTTGCCACTAAACCATTTGAACAAATTAAGAGAGGTTTTTGAACGCCTCTCTTTTTTTGTTTCTATTGATTAAGAATTTGGTTTATGATTTTCGACAAATCTTTTGTGAAGTAGTTCTTGAAATAGTAGGCTATTAAAGTTCCTGCATTTTCTGAAAACTTAAACAGTATTAAGTGTTCTTTTTTACCTACATAACCACTAAATAAGTAACTATGTTCAGTTCTAAATAATCCTGTTAGAATTGGGTTTATCCATTTTTTACCGTCATGTGTCTTTAGCCAATATAATGGAGATGAGTTAGCACATTGTCTGTCTTTGCTAACGTTAATTAATTTTGTTAACTCGGTTTTTTTGTTTGCTTCGCCTTCTAGTTCGTAATGCTTAACTGTCTTGAACTTGCCAACATTTATTTCTTTATAAATGTGGATTATTGGTTGTAGTGTTGCCATGTTATTACTATCTTTTTAGTTTAACAATGGCTTCTTCAACCTTTTTTCGTTCATAGAAAACTCTCCCTCCGATTTGAACGGCTTCTAATATCCCTTTCGATCTCCAATTGTGAATTGTTGACACATCAATTGATAGCATTTCTGCTAACTCTTGTCTTGTAAGATAGATTTTAGGTTCTTTAGGTTGTAAATGAGTTGTAATCTCATTTACTACTCTGTTTAATCTTTTATCGATTAACTCTAATAAGTCATCTGGAGTGATGCCAACTAATTGTACTTGCTTCATGTTGTAATGTTTTTTGTTTTACACTACAAATTAGAGGCTGATTCATCGGCGATAAATGGTGGTTTTTCGGCGAATTTCGCCGATTGATTTAATTGGCTATAATTGAGTTATATATAGCAATCCTACTTTTGGTTAATATTTTACTTGGAGATATAAAGTATCCATCTTCTCGAAAAGAAATTATAATTTCTTTATCTAAATAATTGTTGGCTTCTAACCAATTTAAAATGTCTTTAAAATTTGAATTCCTTATTTGATTTTCATTTTTAAGTTTTTGGAATATAAAACTAATTTTCTTTTTTGGGTCTTCATTTATATTGGTATTCATCCATTTTTGAAATATATCAAAGGCACCATTTTCAAATATTGATTCATGAGAATTGTTTTTATTCATTGGTGATATAATTTCATGATTCCGTATTTGTTTATTTTTTTTAATATTATATTCTCTACTAGTTTTATCCTTATGAATAATATCAAAACCTAATTCATTTGCTCTTTTATTTAAAAAATCAAATCGCCTCTCTAGTGAATAATAAATATTTTGCTCAATGTCTCCATAGATTTCATACTCGGTTATTAATATACCTTTATCTAATTCATTATTTATAAAACCTATTTCGTTAGCATCTGGGAATGTGATTAAGAAATGGCTTAATCTCAATTTATATGTGTTCTGGTAAATATCTGCTGGACAACCGAAGAAGTACTTTTTTAATTTAACCAATTCGTTATAATCCATTGTAAACGTAGAATTTAATTTTTCTGCATTTCGATTTATTATTGATTCAAAATCTTGGATTAGTAGGTTTTCTTTTTCAGAAGCATTGAGTATATTTTTTTTAAAGATATTATTTAACCTATCTCTTAAGTCTTCACTCAATCGATTGAATTCTAATAATTTTCTTTGATAATTGCAATTAAGATCAAGTAAAGGTTCGTAGTTGTAATCCATTTTGAACTATTTATGTGTTGCCTTGTAAATATACAAAACCCTCTTAATTGTGCATTAAAAGGGCTGTATTTATGTGTTAATAAATTAGTTTTGGTTTGCTGCTTCTTTTACGACGTTCAATGTAGTTTCCTTCTTTTCTTTTTGTGCTTGTAATGTGTAGAAGTCTGCTATCTGTTGTGCATAGTCCGAACTTTCTTTGCCAATATAATTTAATAGCATTTTTTCAGAACTATGAGCAGTTATCCGCATTATTAATGCAGTTGGTAGTGTGCCATATAGATTTGAGGCAAAAGAACGTCTGCAAACGTGAGAGCCTAATAATTCGTATTTTGGATAAGTTCCTGTTATGGTTCTTTTTATTCCTTTTGTAATGTATTTGCCGTTTTCATCTTTTGGTATTTCATTACCCTCATTGTCTAGCATTGTCTTTTTGTTACCTATAATCATTTCATTAATTTCTGCAATTTTGCAAATCTCTTTTATGTGCTTGTTAAATTTCTGACTTGAGATTTTATAAGGCAAACCAGTTTCTAAAATTTCTTTTGTCTTTTCGAGTATTGGAATAGTTACCTTTTTGCCTGTTTTTTTTTGGGTTAATTCAATTACATTTAACCCGCCTTTTAGAGTTACAAAATTATTTTCATTAATCTCGAGTAGGTCGCTTACCCTTTGACCTAAATTACAGCCTAATAAAAGCCATTTGCGAGCGTTTTGTAATGCTTCCGATACCAATACTGTTTTTTCTATTTGCTCTAATTCAGAATAGTTTAAATAGATTATATTTTCGTTTGGTGTTTTTACATTCTTAATGCTTTTTATTTCTTTACTAGTTTCAATACCATTAATGTCAGCATCATAACATACTGTTTTTAAGTCTGCAATTAATTTTAATGCCGTACTTTTTTGATATCCTTTGGTTGTTAGTAGGTGTTTTAAAAAGTCTTTTGCGAATTTTACATTTACCTCTTTTACTTTAATTCTTTTTTTATCTTGAAAATCTATTATTTTGGTTTTTAAAGATTTATAGGCATTAATTCGGCTTTTAGATAAACCGAGTTCTTTTTTTGCATTAATACGTATATCTGCATTATCAATAATATCTTGTATAGCATCGGTTAACAGTTCACTTTGTTTGTTTACTGTAATACGATTAAAATGCAAATCAATTGCATCTTGTAACCAGTCGCCATTTGTTTCAATTCCTTCGGTATTTGCATCATTAAGTTTTTTTATAATGTCGTTGGATAAACCTAATAATTCAGTAGATAGGTTTTTATTGGAAGGATTGTTTTGTTTAGGCAAACCAGTTGCCAAACTCCAATTACTAGGATTGATATATAAACCAGTTTTTCTTTTTAGACTTTTAGAACGATTTAAAGAAAGTCTTAAATAAATTGGTGCATTGTCTGTGTTACTCTGAAGTAAAAATTTAATAGTTGCCATAATGTAGATTATTTGAACAATCAAATATAATCATTTTTTAAATCTAGTCAGCATTTAGTCAGCATTTTTTACTTTGATTTAAATCTTATTACATTATTTTAGAAGTCTGAAAACACACTATATATAATTATATTGTTGATTTTGTTGGGATTTTTTAGTTTTTATAATGTTTTTTAAAATTATCAAAATAGATGGTTTCGATTCCCGCCTTGAGTACACATACAACCTGTAATGCATTGTTTTTAAATGTATTGCAGGTTTTTTTTATTCCTAGATTGGGTTCAAGAATACGGTAAGGATCTTGCGTTCTTTCTACTATCCTTATTAATGGTTTTTTCAATCAACATCTGAATTTAAAATGAGTACTTAATAGGATATGTGTTTATTCAGGTTGTTACTAATTTATATATCTAATACTTTATTTTGATTTTCAGTCTTTACTTATACTTTTTTTAGTTTCAAATTGTTAGTGTGATTTAGTTTTAAAAAGAATTTTCGAATAGGTTGAGTTGCTGTTTACTATTGGATTGTCTAGTTGCCAGGATATTGTGCTAAAGTAGCACTTTACTTGGTTGTGTCTTCTAGTTTGTTAATTATAAACTTCTACCCTTAGTAAATGTTAATGATTTTAACATAATACTTTGGAAATCTGTATAAACTTTCTTATTTTCATAAGCTAATTCTCAGATATTTGGTGGCGTCCATAAGTTAAATTATGGGCTTTTACTTGTTTTACCTTATGTCGTACACCATTAATTTAAGAGAGTTTGTAGAAGTAACTAACTAAAATTTAATTTATTATGAAAAAATTTACTTTTTTTATTTTTTGGATTATTGATCTCTGCCTTTTCGTGGCAGGGAATGGCGCAAGCAGGTAGTACCTGTGATGATCCTTTGGTGGTCACCAGTATGCCTTTTACAGATTCGGGCAATACGGCCACGTATGGAAATAATTATTCAAGTTCAGATATGCCACCTTTAGCTCCTGATGCTGTCACTAATGGTAGTAGTAGTAGTTATTTGGGCGGTGATGATGTAGTTTACTCATATACTGCTGGATCTAATGGGTTTCTTAATGTCAATGCTTCTGGTGTTGGTTCATGGGTAGGGATGTATGTTTTTACAGGATGTAATCCATTTGTGTCTGCAGTGGGAACACACACTAGCTCTTCATCTGGAACTCGTTCAATACCAAATATACCTGTACTTGCTGGAGAAACTTATTATATTATAATTTCTACTTGGCCTACACCTAATAGTACGGATTATACATTAACTCTTGATGGTACTGATGTGTTTCAGCCAGAATCTTGTACAGGTACTCCTGATGCAGGAATAGCTGTTGTTAATCCACAAACTGGGAACGCAGGCAGTTCTTATAGTGTTTCTGCCCAAGGTTATGAGTTGTCTTCCGATATGACTTTTCAATGGCAGTCTAATACTAATGGACAAATGTGGGTAGATCAAGGTGCTCCAACGTCAGTGCATACGTCTTACACAGCAACAGCTCCTAATATGGTAGGAGATGAGGTGGAGTGGAGGTTAGCTTTAACTTGTACAGCATCTGGAATAACTTCATATTCAGATGTGGCAACTTTTACTACGGGGTTGGTTTATTGCACACCTGTTTATACTTCTACTAGCGATTATTTAAGTAGTATAAGTTCGGTTGGAGCTATTTCAAATATCAACTATTCTGCTACAAGTCAGCCAGCGGGTGGTTATGCAGATGAAACCAATACGACACTTGTAACTTATGCTAATCAAGAATTTGATCTCAATACTACGTATGTGGGGGGTTATAACACTGTGAATGCATGGATAGATTGGAACGGAAATGGAACTTTTGAAGAGAGTGAAAAATTTGGACCTACAAGTGGTGGTGCCGATCAATCTTTGGCAATTTCAATCCCTCAAAATGCCGCAAACGGTGATTACCGTATGCGAGTTAGAGGTGTTTATGATTTTTCAGGTACTAGTAATCCTGGGCCTTGTTCTTCAGAATCATATGGATCTGCAATTGACTTTACCGTTAGTGTAGCCGATGCACCTTCATGTGTTTCTCCGGTTGAATTATCAGTAGGTAACATTACGTCATCTGGTGCAGATGTTTCTTGGACAGCAGGAGGCTCAGAAACTTCTTGGAATTTTTCTTGGGGAGCGCCAGGATATACGCCGGGTGTAGATGATCTTGGAACTGATACTGCAAGTACAACTTCTTACCAGTTAGCAGGTTTAACTCCTCAAACAAGTTATGACGTTTACGTTCAAGCTGACTGTGGGAATGGAGATTTGAGTTATTGGGCAGGTCCATTGAGTTTTGAAACCGCTTGTGGTGCTATAACTGAAATGTTTGAGGATTTCGATTCTTATGCTACAGGAAGTATTGTTCCTGATTGTTGGGAAAGAATAGTTCCAGCTACTTCAGTTGGAAGTCAGACAATATCTTCGACTTCTCCTGCTTCAGGAACCCGAAATATTTATCAGTATACTTCATCTTCACAGAACTCTGTAATTGTAGCACTACCAGAATTCTCTAATGTTAATGCCGGAACGCATTGGTTGAAACTTAAAGCAAGAGTTTCTACGGGGTCAGGTGCTCTTTCGGTAGGTTATGTTACTGATGTAAGTGACTACAATAGTTTTACATTAATTGAAGATGTTACTATTACCAATACTAGCTATGCTTCAAATTCGGAATACACAGTGGTCATTCCTAACACGGTTCCTGCTGGAGCAAGATTAGGAATTAAAAGTGCAGCCAATGGAACTAGCCATTATTGGGATGATGTGACCTGGGAGCAAGCGCCATCTTGTTTAGAGCCATCATCTTTGGAGGTTACTGGACTTACGTCCACAACTGCTGATGTTGCCTGGGTGGCAAATAATTCTGAAACTTCTTGGAATGTTTCTTGGGGAGCTCCTGGGTATACACCAGGTGATACAGAGGAAATTAGTACAGCTGTAGCATCTACAAACTCTTATCAAATAGGAGGTTTAAGTGCTGATTCACATTATGACGTGTATGTGCAAGCCAATTGTGGTGCAGTCGATGGTGAAAGTAATTGGGCTGGGCCTTTAAGTGTTTATACAGGATACTGTATTCCTTCTGGATCATCAAATAACTCAGACGAGATACGTAATTTCACATTAAATAACTTAAACAATGACTCAGCTGCTTCAGAGGGAACCAATGGATATAGTGACTATACTACTTCTGTTGCGCCAGCTGAACTTCAAGTGGGTGTGCCTTATACAGCTTCTTTAACAAGTGGTACAGGATCTGGTAATCATGGTGCAGCTATTTGGATCGATCTAGACCAAAACCTTGTTTTTGATTCATCAGAAATGGTGGCTTTTTTACCTAGTTCAATTGGCGCGAATACTACTATTGATTTTCCTGCCTTTACACTGCCTTCCAATTTACCATTAGGCACATACAGGTTGAGAGTTCAATATCACTACAATAAATCTGGAGATTTGTTAGATCCTTGTGTCGCTACTTCTTCATTTTCTGAAACTGAAGACTATACCGTTG
>Ga0209075_1001986_pt1 | contig 18652 bp, 16 predicted proteins | sample Stecom2011_FD_187523 | JGI IMG/M metagenome (GOLD analysis project Ga0209075, IMG submission 187523) | Agricultural soil microbial communities from Utah to study Nitrogen management - Steer compost 2011 (SPAdes) (version 2) | ecosystem: Environmental > Terrestrial > Soil > Agricultural land...
TGTGACGCCTGGTGTATTACCTGTTTTCGTGCTTTTTGTTTTTGACAACTGGTTAATTAATGTTGATTTACCAACATTTGGAATGCCTAATATCATTGTCCGAATTGGTCGCATTTTTAATCCTTTTGCCTCATCACGAGCAATGCGTTCTCTTAATATATATTTTGCTTTATCAAATATTTGATTTGTATATTGACCACTTTGAGCATTAACTTTAAGTGTTTCAAATCCAAGTGTTTGGTAGTGTTTTACCCACCAATTTAGTATTTTTTCATCCGCCATGTCAATTTTATTAAAAATAAGTAAAATTGGTTTATCTTTCACTGTCTTTAAGATTTCTGGATTCATTGAAGAATCAGGTAATCTTGCATCTAATAAAACACAAACCAAATCCACAAGTTTAAGTTTTTGCTTTATTTCTTTAAACGATTTGAACATATGGCCAGGGTACCACTGTATTTGTTTAAATGTTTGCATTTTTAGTCCCCCTTTATAATTCTTATTAAAACTTTTCCTACAATATCCTCAATTGGTATTAAACCAAGGCTTCGGCTATCGCGTGATTCACCAGGTTTTGCATTATCACCAAGTACGAAATAAAAACCTTCTGGTACGATATGATTATCTAATTGATTTTCCAAACGCATTTTATCAAAAACATCGAGTGTATATGTATCACCATCTGGACTTTTATATAATACATCGTTAACATAAACTTCAAAGAAATTATTAGAACCTACAAAGGTTATTTTTGAACCTGGAACGCCTACAACTCTTTTAACGTATAAAGAGTCATCATTTGGTTCAATAACATGTATAATCGCTACATCATTCGTTTTAGGCGTGTAATCAAGCTGATAGACAAGAATAACATCGCGATCATGGTATGTTGTCATCATTGATTGTCCTTCGACTCTTGCAACCATAACAAAATGAATGATTACAAATAACATTAATGAAATGCTTCTTGATAAAAACATCGTCCAATCTAATATCGATGAAATACTTTCGCCACTTTTTGTTCGAATAGTAGCTTTAACTGTACTTGCAATTGCAATTACAGTAACGAGAAAAAATAGATAGTGGGATGTCGTATCCACTAATCTATTAAATTTAAAGATTGAAAATATAAGATGGGCTATTAAAGTTAGAGATGAAACAATAACCCAAATTAAAAAGGTGCGTTTTTTATCCATGATTAATCTCTTCCAGTAATTGTTCTAACGAAAGTTCTGAAACTAATACTTCGCGTGCTTTTGTTCCTTGCCCACGTGATACAATTTGATATTGCTCCAACATTTCCATTAACTTTTGTGCTCGATTAAATCCAATTTCAAATTGTTTTTGAATGCTGTTAATTGATGCATTATTTGCCGATACAACGTATCGTGCAACATCGCCAAATAGTTCATCCGTAATTGTTTCGCGAATTTTAATTTGATTACGTAAGTCTTCGTGAGCAAATACATAGTTTGGTTCGGCTTGATTTCGAATAAAGTCGGTCACTTCTTCAATTTCACGGTCTTTAATGTATGCGCCTTGAAGTCTTAGTGCACGATTTGAATCTTTTAATAACATGTCGCCTTTTCCAAGCAATGTTTCTGCGCCTGCACCATCTAATATTGTTGTTGAGTCAACAAATGATGCAACTTTAAATGCGATACGTGTTGGAATATTTGATTTAATTGTACCTTTAACAACATCGGTTGTAGGTCTTTGAGTTGCAACCAATAAATGGATACCTGCAGCACGAGCTTTTTGAGTAAGTCTTTGGATTGAATCTTCAACATCCTGTGCAGCAACCATCATTAAATCTGCTAACTCGTCGATAACAATGACAATATATGGCATATGCTCTAAGCCATCATAGACACCACGTTTTACTTGTTCGTTATAACTTGAAATGTCACGACTTCTGCATTGGGCAAATAAATGATAGCGTCGCTCCATTTCTTCAACTGCCCATTGTAATGCGCTTGATGCCATTTTTGCATCGGTAATTACAGGTGTGATTAAATGAGGTAAGTCGTTATAAATTGATAATTCTACCATTTTTGGGTCAATTAATATTAATTTTAAATCTTCTGGTTTGTTTTTTAAAAGTAAACTAACTAAGATTGTATTTACACAAACACTCTTACCACTGTTCGTTGCGCCAGCGATTAATCCGTGAGGCATCTTTGCAATATCAACGTAAATATTTTCACCGTCAATATCAACGCCGAGTGCGACCTTAAGTGGGTGATCATTATCATCAATAAAGATGCGATCGTCTACAACATTACCAAAAGCAACGATTTCTGGTTGAGCGTTAGGAACCTCAATACCTACATATGTTTTACCTGGAATTGGCGCTTCAATACGAATAGATTTTGATGCCAAATTCATCATTAAGTTATCTTGTATCGTTACAATACGCTTAACATTAACACCTGGTTCAAGGGCTATTTCATAGCGTGTAACCGTTGGTCCTTTTTTTGTTTGATGAACATAGCCTTCAATACCAAACTCTTTTAATGTAGCGTTAATAATTTCAATGTGTTGTAATAACCATTCTGGTTTTTCATCGGTATTACGATTTTGCTTACTAAACATTTTAACACTAGGTAGTTGATACGTTTTCTTGTGTGTTTCAAATGTTGTCGGTTGGCTTGTAACTTTAATTTCCTTTTGAGCTTCAGGTTTTCTTGTGAATGTTTCAATAGCAAACTCATTTGAAGGTTCTTCGTAAATTGGCTCTGTTTCAACAAACGTTGGTCTTGATTGAATGTCTTCATGCACATGAACGATTTCTTCTTCAACGGGTTTTTGTTCAACAACTTGTTTAGGTCTTGCTGGTTCACTTGTTACAGGTGGCGTATCATAGGTACGAATTATTTCAGTTTCTCCACCAAATATTTCTTGTCGCGTTTTGTTAGAAATTAAATTAAACTCTCTATATTGCATTTGCTCCTCAACACTTATTTTTTTCGTTGTTCTAAAAGCGTCAAAACGTTTGACAACATCACCAGTATCTTTAGCAGCAAACGGAACTGCTGTAACGTCTTTTACTGCACGGCCCCAAAGCGAAGATATAAAGCCGGTAAATGCCGTGTCTTTTTGCCGTGGATTTAATTTGACAAATTGAAATATTTCAAAATCTTCTTTTCTAATTTTGAAATCGAAATCATTCTGTTTCTTCATTCGCTTCACCCTCTAACTCCCTTGCAATATTTTGATAAATAGCTTCAACTCCAGTATCTAGATCTTTTTCCTCGTTGAAGACTTTCTTACTATAAATCTTGTAAGTTTCTTCCCCTGAAATACCGATGACGGTTAAACCTATTTTGACCAAAATAACATCAATTGCTTTATTAATTGTAAATTTTTTAAACCAATAAAATGGATTGATACTACTAATAGCCTTTGCTGTTTTTGTTGCAAATTTACCAAGTTTTAATTTTTTTGCCGCTTTAACAACCTGTGTTTCTTCTATGTTTGTTTTTGTATCATTAAGTGTTGCTATTTTTCTTAGTGTTACGCCTCTAAATAAGGATAAAATCTTACTGCTTAATACTTCATCAACACGATTTGTAATATAGTGACTAAGCATGATGGATTCATCAATTGTAAGTTCTAAATATGGATATTCGGAATCCGGATAAAACTTATGAGCGATGTCATTAATTAATTCTTTTGTTATATTAAGTAAATGATTTCCAAAACCAGCTTCATTTCTTAGTTTCTTATCTTTAAACATTTTTTGAGCATCTTCGATGAGCCATTTTATTTCATCCTCATCAATATCCTCTTCTTCGACTGGGCGTACTTTTAAGCCTTTATCTAAATTTTTAAGTACTGCATATAAGTAAAGTAATAGTAAAAGTAAAAAACCAATGAGTACACCGGTGAAAAAACTTAATATGGATGATAAATTGATATTAATTGGTCCAATGGAAACTAAAAAATTCATAATATACCTCTTATTAAATTATAACATATATAATCACAAATTATATTTGTGAAACATATGTTTTAGTTTTATCAATATTTTCAAGTATAATAGTACAGGGAGTTGATGAAATGAAATACTTAATAGCTTGTGACCTTGATGGCACATTACTAAATAAAAACCACGAAATAAGTCAAGAAACACAGATGATTCTTAGACAGTTAGCACATGACGGTCATATGGTAGTTATAACAACGGGAAGACCTCATCACGCCGCAATTCATTATTATAATCAATTAGATTTAGATATGCCATTTATTACCGACAATGGTGGTTCGATTGAACATCCAAGAAATCCGAATTTCAAGCCTGTTAGAGAATCAATACCATTAGATATCTTTCACAATTTATTTACTCAAGTTGAACCCATTATAAGTTCAGCAGTTTATACTTCAAATGGCGTTGCTTATGCCTATAAGTATCAAAGAGAACTTGAATGGTTATTTAGTGGTGCATATGCGTATAAACTTATTGAAAAAGATTTTAGAGATCTTGAAGTATCTCCGTGTGGTGTTGTTTTTCTAGTAGAAAACAAACATAACACAAACTTAGAACAGATACTTGATAATGAGTTTAGTGAACATTTAAACTATCGTTTCTGGGGTAATGACGACATATACTCTGTGTATGAAGTTTACTTAAAACATTTATCAAAAGCTAAAGCCCTTGATTTTTTACTTCAATATTACGGTTTGAAAAAAGATCAATTGATCGCGATAGGTGATGGTATAAACGATGTAGAAATGATTGGTTTTGCGTCCGTAGGGGTTGCTATGAAGAATGCTGTAGATGAAGTTAAACAAGTAGCCGATTACGAAACACATCACGATCATGATAATCATGGAGCTGCGCTATTCTTTAAAGATTTTTTCCATATTAAATAGATAAAAAGCGATGATACTCATCGCCGTTTTTTTATACTAATTTATAAAGTCCTTGAATAAACTTATTTGTAAATTGAACTAAATCTATTTCTTTAGTTGTTTCAGATGCAATTGATGTTGCCGGATAGTTTCCAAATATCCGTTGATTAACATTTAAGCCAATACCGATGACAACATATTGAATATCATCTTGAATAACTTCACTTTCTATTAAGATCCCAGCTATTTTGCGTTCTTTAACGTAAATATCGTTTGGAATTTTAAAACTTGATTGAATGTTGTATGTTTGTAGGATACTTTTAATATACTTAACAATATTAAGTTTCGTTTTGATTGAATCAAACGAACTTTTTTCTTTTAATAGTATAGAACATATAAGATTTTCACCTTGATTTGAATCCCATATACGATCAAATTGACCACGGCCATGCGTTTGATAGTTGGCTGTTACAATTGTTAAGTGTTCTAAAGTTTTATAGTTTTCTTTAAGATATTTATTTGTAGAATCAATGATATCAAAATGAATATGTTTCATCACTGGATTGCAAATGTAACTTCAGCTTCTGCTGCTAATTCATTATCAACATAGATTTTACCAAAGCCAATACCAAAGTTACCGCGCATTTTCGTAATTGAACACTCGATAACTGCAACATCGTTCGGTAAAACTTTTCTTCTAAACTTAACTTTATTCGCACCAGCAAAAAATGCGATTCTCCCTTTATATGTATCATGTTGTAAAACAATAATTGCGCCTACTTGAGCCATTGCCTCTACTAAAATAACACCAGGAACTACTGGAAATTCAGGAAAATGTCCTTTAAAAAAATCCATACTTTCATCGAATTTTTTAATTCCCTTTGCATAGGTCATAGGAACATAGTCCGTAATTTCATCAACAAAAAGGAACGGATCTCGATGTGGTATTATTTTTTTAATATCTTCCTTATTCATTTTCATACCTCTTTAATGTAATGGCAGCGTTTTGACCACCAAAACCAAGATTGATACTTAATGCATACTTAATATCGCGTTTAACCGCAACATTTGGTGTATAGTTTAAATCGCAATCTGGATCAACTTCCTTATAGTTAATTGTTGGTGGAATCAAACTGTTTTGCATAGCTTTCATTGTAAGAATTGCTTCAACTGCACCAGTTGCACCAAGAGAGTGACCTAACATAGATTTTGTCGAGCTAATATTTAAATCATATGCCTTTTTTCCAAAGACTTGTTTTAAGGCAAATGTTTCAGTTTTATCATTTAATTCTGTTGAAGTACCATGAGCATTTACATATGCAACTTCATCCTTATTAATGCCTTCTAAAGCCGTATTGATAGCTTTAATGATGCTTTCAGCAGTATCTTCTGGAGCTGTAATATGGAAAGCGTCACTTGTTGTTCCATACCCTACAATTTCAGCATAAATATGAGCGCCACGTCTCTTAGCGTGTTCTAATTCTTCAACAATTACTACACCCGCACCTTCACCGATAACAAAACCTGAGCGACGTTTATCAAAGGGCATTGAAGCCTCATCTGGATTGTTTGACATATTTAATGCACGAAGACTTGAGAAGCCACCTACCCCAATCGGATTAATTGCTGATTCACTACCACCAGCAAATGCAACATCTAAGTAACCATCTTTAATTTGGCGATAAGCCTCCCCGATTGCGTTTGTTGATGCTGAACATGCCGTAACTACAGGTAAATTTGGTCCCTTTACACCGTACTTAATACTTACGTTTGCACCAATCAAGTTAATAATTGCCTTTGGTGTAAAAAATGGTGAAACGCGGTCAATACCTTTTGTAACTGCTACAACCGTTTCTTCATATATTGTGTTTAATCCGCCAATACCACTTGTAATGAAGTTACCAAATCGATAAGGGTCTTCAATATGACCTTCAATTTTAGAATCTTCATAAGCTTCTTTAGCGGCAACCATTGCAAAGTTCGTCACACGGTCTTGTCTACGAACATCACGTGCATCCATATATTTTGTAAAATCAATGTCTTTTACTTCAGCAGCAATTTTAACTTTTGAAGTGCTTGTGTCATATAGTGTAATATATCCTATACCATTTTTTCCTTGAATAACGTTATCAAATGTTTCTTGAACTGAATGACCTAATGGTGTCACTAGGCCCATTCCAGTAATAACTACGCGTCTTTTCATATAACTAACCCTCCATCAACTTGGATGACTTGTCCAGTAATATAATTTGCTAAATCACTTGCTAAAAAGAGAACTGCGTTCGCAATTTCTTCTGGTTTGCCAAATCGTTTAAGAGGAATTGTTTGCATAAACTTATCCAATATTTCTTGTGGTAAATCTTTTGTCATATTCGTTTCAATTAAACCGGGAGCAATGACATTTACTGTAACATTTCTACTTGCAAACTCGCGTGCCAATGTTTTTGACATACCAATAACACCTGCTTTGGCAGCTGTGTAATTAACTTGACCAGCATTACCAGTTAAAGCAGAAATTGAAGATATATTAATAACTCGCGCTTGTTCTGCTCTTAATAACGTTTTAGATGCGTGCTTAATTAAATTAAATACACCTTTTAAATTTGTATTAATAACACGATCAAATTGTTCTTCTGTCATTCTTAAAAATAGTGCATCATCCGTAATACCAGCATTGTTCACTAAAATATTTAGTGTTCCAAAATGGCTCACTGCACTGTCTACTAAGTGTTTTGCTTGTTCAAAGTTTGACACGTCTGCTTGAACAGCAAGCGCATCACCACCTAATGTCTTAATTTCTTCAACAAGTTCATTTGCTGCTTTTTCTGAACGATTGTAATTTACGACAACTTTTACACCATGTTTAGCGAGCAACAATGAAATTGCCTTACCTATGCCTTGAGCACCACCGGAAACAATCGCAACCTTTCCTTCTAAGTTCATACATTTCCTCCTAAATTTATATCATCATCTTGCCTTTGAATATTAGCTACTTCAAGATTATTATCTATTTTTTTAACTAGTCCTGTTAACACTTGTCCAGGTCCAAGTTCTATGAATTTTGTGTAACCATCTTTTTTTAATTGGTTGATTGCTTGCATAAAACGGACAGGCGATTGAACTTGTTGTTCACATATTATGTAAAGTGGTTCGTTATCACGTTTATCCCCCGTTGTATTTAAATATAAGTCAACATTTTCTTGATTCATTTTAAGTGTTTGAATATAGTCACTTAATTTTTTTCCTACAGGAGCCATAAATGGGCTATGGAAAGCACCGCTTACCTTAAGTGGTAAGACTCTACGAGCACCTTTTTCACTTAAGCGTTTACTCGCATTATCTAATGCGTGAATATCACCTGTAATAACCGTTTGATTTGGCTCATTGTAATTTGCTACAAAAACATTTGGAATACCTTTAATAACTTCCTCTATGTCGTTTGCTTTTAGTCCTAGTACTGCACGCATACCACCTTGCATCGTGTCTGCAACTTCTTGCATCCATTCACCCCGGAGTTTGATGAGGTTTAATGTATCATCAAAACTTAAAATTCCTGACGCGTATAATGCTGTATACTCACCTAAACTAAAACCTAAAACGGCATCGTAGGTTATCTTGCGTTTTTTAAATGATTCAAAAGCTAAAACGGAAGTTAAGAAAATTAAAGGTTGACTATATTTTGTTTCGTGTATTTTTTCACTGCCTAATATGTCTTTAACGTTTTCTTTCAATGCACGTTCAACTTTATCAAAATAGATATTTAAACTTGGATCTTGTTCTAAAAAATCAAGACCCATATTTATAAACTGTGCACCTTGTCCTGGAAAAAGTAATACTGTTTTCATTTTAGATACCTAACGTATCCTTATATGCTTCAATTGGATTAAATAAATCTTCGATAACTTGTTTAACAGTTTTCACTTCTTTAACTAAACCTGAGATTTGTCCTGCCATGAATGATCCACGGTCAACATCACCTTCCAATACAGCTCTTCTTAAAGAACCTAAAGTTAACTTTTCTAATTCATCACGAGAAGCTCCCGTGTTACTCATCTGTAAATATTCTGTTGCCATTAAATTTTTAAGAACACGTACTGGTGCACCTGAATTTCTACCAGTTACAACCGTTGAAGTATCTTTGGCATCAACAACCATTTGTTTGTAGTTATCATGAACTGGACACTCTTTTGTAGCAAGGAAAATTGTACCTGCTTGTACACCCTTAGCACCTAATGCAAAGGCAGCTAATACACCACGGAAATCACCGATACCACCAGCTGCGATGACAGGAATGCTTACAGCATCTGCAACTTGAGGAATTAGTGCCATAGTTGTTAATTCACCGATGTGCCCGCCTGCTTCTGTACCTTCAGCAACAACTGCATCAGCACCTGCACGTTCCATTCGGATTGCTAATGCGACTGACGGAATAACTGGAATAACAATTGTACCTACTTCTTTTAGTGATGGAATGTAAGGTGCTGGATTTCCTGCGCCTGTTGTAACTACAGCAACTTTTTCTTGAACTAAAACTTCCATAATATCTTTAACATGTGGACTCATCATCATCACGTTCACACCGAATGGTTTGTCTGTTAATGTACGTGCTTTTCTAATTTCAGTTCTTACCCATTCTGCATCGTGTGCACTGCAAGCAATTAGACCTAATCCACCAGCATTTGACACTGCTGAAGCTAGTGTTGCATCAGCAACATTAGCCATACCTCCTTGAAGTATTGGGTACTTGATGTTTAATAATTCTGTAATGTTTCTCATTTTAATTTCCCTCTTTTTCTTCTAGAATTTGATATGAACCCATTTTTCTAAATTTTTCATATCGCTTTTGGAGTATCTTATCGATACTTTGTTTGTCTAAATTTTTTAGTGCTTTTGATAAAAACTTTTTATAGTTGTTAAAACCAATTGTCTCATTAACTTCCAATCCTGGACCTTCAAGTAAAATTTCATCAATAAATCCGTCATTAAATAAATCCTTAGAAGTTAATTTCATAATCTCAGCTGCTTCAATAGCACGCGATGAGTCCTTATATAAGATTGATGCGAAACCTTCTGGTGATAAAATCGAATAAATACTATTTTCAAACATTGCAATTTGATCACCAATACCAAGTGCAAGTGCACCACCGCTTCCGCCTTCACCTAGAATACATGCAATGATTGGTACTTTTAACCCAGCCATTAATTTAAGGGATTCTGCAATTGCTTGACCTTGACCACGTTCTTCAGCGCCTATACCTGGATAAGCACCTGGAGTATCGATAATTGTAATTACAGGTCGATTAAATTTTTCTGCTTGCTTCATAAGCCTTTGAACTTTTCTATAACCTTCAGGATGCGGCATACCGAAATTACGGCGAATACGTTCTTCGGTTGACATACCTTTTTCAATTCCAATAACTGTAACAGGTATACCTTCATAAATAGCTATACCACCGATAATTGACTTATCATCTGCGAAACTTCTATCGCCATGGAGTTCATAAAAGTTTTTAAAAATATATTTAATTAATGTTTGGCTTGTTGGTCTTTTAGGATCTCTTGCTTTTGCAACAATTTGCCATGTTGTATTTTGTTCCATAAACTACCTCTTTTGATGCATCAACAATAAATCATAAATTGTTTTACGTAAATGTTGACGTTCTACAATCATATCAACTTGACCATGTTCAAGTTGAAAAATTTCTGTTTGAAAACCAATTGGTAGGTTTTGCTTAATTGTTTGTTCAATAACACGAGCACCTGCAAATCCAATTAAAGCTGATTTTTCAGCAATAATAATATCTCCAAGTGATGCAAAACTTGCTGTAACACCTCCGGTTGTCGGATGTGTCATAATACTTAAATAAAACAACCCATTATTTCCATGTTTTTCGATAGCCATCGACGTTTTAGCCATTTGCATGAGTGAATGTAAGCCTTCTTGCATTCTAGCACCACCTGATGCCGAAAAAATGACTAGAGGTAATTGATGTTTTGTTGCATACTCAATAAGTCTTGTTATTTTTTCACCAGTTGCAGCGCCCATACTTCCCATCATAAAGGTTGAATCTAAAACACCTATCGCAACTTTGAGTCCCATAATTAAAGCGTGTCCAGAGACAAATGCTTCGTTTTCATTCGTCATTTTACGTGTGGCTTCTAATTTTTTAATATAGCCAGGCATTGAAAGTGGGTCATTTGAAATTATTTCTTGATTAAATTCAACAAATGAATTTTCATCAACCGTATATTCAATGCGCTTTCTCGCATCAATTCTAAAGTGATTGCCACAAGAAGGGCAAACATAAAAAGATTCTTCCAACGTTTTTGTATAATTTGCAGTTCCGCATTTTTCACATTGGTGGAACAACCCTTTAGGTATATCAATCGGTTTATATCGCGTATCCCTTTTTAATATTTCTTTATTAAATGCTTCTAATCTACGTTTACGTTCAGTAAGAAAGTTATTCAAGATTCTTCAACCCCTCTTCAACAGTCAAGTGGAAGCGTTCGATAAAACCTGTATCGTATTGACCTTTAATAAATTCTGGATTATGCGTAATTAAATACTGATACTCGATATTTGTTTTAATCCCATCAATCATAAACTGTTCAAGTGCAACACGCATTTTGCGAATTGCTTCTTTTCTTGTTTTTGCATGAACGATAAGTTTTCCTAACATAGAATCATAATATGGTGGTACTTTGTATCCTGTGTATATGTGTGTGTCAAGTCTTATCCCCATACCACCAGGGAAAATAATGTTATTAATACGTCCTGGAGACGGTAAAAAACCGCGAATTGGATCCTCCGCGTTGATGCGACATTCAATGGAATGGCCATTAATTTTCACATCTCTTTGTTTGAATGATAATTCATGACCATATGCCACTCGAATTTGTTCACGAACCAAGTCAATGTTTGTAATAGCTTCCGTAATACCGTGTTCAACTTGAATTCTTGTATTCATTTCAATAAAGTAGAAATTTCCTTTTTTATCAACTAAAAATTCTACAGTTCCAGCACCCACATAGTTTAAGTGTTTACCGATTTTAACTGCAGCGTTTAATAATTTTCTTCTTAATATATCATTTAGAATTATTGATGGTGCTTCTTCAATCATTTTTTGATTGCGTCTTTGAAGTGAACAATCACGTTCATATAAATGAACGACGTTTCCTTTAGTATCACCAATAATTTGTACTTCGACATGTCTTGGTGATTCAATAAATTTCTCAATATAAAGCGCACGATTACCAAAACTTACTTCAGCTTCTAATGCTAAACGTTCATAAACTTGTACGAACTCTTCATCTGATGAAACAATACTAATGCCGCGTCCACCACCGCCACTTGATGCTTTAATCATTACCGGATAACCAATCTTTTTAGCAACTTTTAAACCTTCAGTTGTACTAAAAATTTCTCCCTCACTACCTTCAGGTACTGGGATGTTTAACTTTTTAGCAAGTTCTCTAGCGTTCGCTTTGTCACCCATCGCTGAAACAACTTTTGAACTAGGTCCAATAAACTGCATTTGGATTTGTTCAACCATTTCAATAAATGTGGCATTTTCACTTAAAAAACCATATCCCGGATGTATTGCATTACATCCCGTCGATATAGCTGCGCTTAAAATACGATTTATATTCAAATAGCTATCTTTACTTTTTTCTGAACCAATGCATACTGCTTCATCTGCAAGCATCACATGTAGCGAATCTTTATCCGCTGTTGAGTATACAGCAACAGTTGGAATATTTAACTCTTTACATGCGCGAATAATGCGGACAGCAATCTCTCCGCGGTTTGCGATTAAAATTTTATTTTGCATGAGTCTCACGTATTAAAAATAAAACGTCGTCATATCCAATCGTTTTATTATCATGTGCTTTAACTTCTTCAATGACACCTGAAACTGGCGCCTGAATTTCATTCATGATTTTCATCGCTTCGATAATGCAAAGTGGTTGTCCAGCTTTGACGGTGTCGCCCACTTTCACAAAAGGATCATCCTTTGGCGATGCAGCAGCGTAGAAAGTACCTACTAAAGGTGACTTAACTTCAAGTAAATCAACATTTGGTTCATTTTTATTAGTATCTATTTTAACGAATTCATTTTGCTGTTTCGGTTTTTCAGATTCGTCAGCTAAAATAACATCGGCATCTTTTCTTTTTGATAATTTGATTTTTGCACCATTTAATTCAATTTCCAATGTTTGAAGCTCAGAAGCTTCAAATGTTTTAATAATTTTCTCGATATCTTTTATGTCCATAATCTTACTCTTCTCTCTACTTTTCTAGATATTTTGAATATCAAATAATCATAGTAGTATTTTATCACAATATCAACTATTGTCAACAAAATTAGTCTATGGAGTTGGTATATGATAAATACGTGACATTGCTTTTATTCTATCACAAAAACCATATTTGTTCATAAAAAAAATAAAAAAGCTGTGTCATCTTAGATGACAACATCAGCTTTTTCTTTCATTAGTTTTTTTAATTGTTCATAATTCTCATAGATGACTAGTTCATGCGGTCTTGCTTTAATTTTGTCGATAAAATGCCATGAGGATTCAATTTCATCCCAGCGAGTAAATAACGTTTTGTGGCCATTTGTAATGTCTAAAATAAGTTTTTCATACGCTTCAGAACGATTACCATAGTCAATGTCGTCTTGGTTGAGTTCAAGTGTAATTGGTTGCACATTTTCTCTTAGTCCTGGTGTTTTTGAATTAAGAACTAATTCAACAGACTCATAAGGTGCAAACTTAATAATAAGCTTATTCTTAGATAGCGGTAAATTCCATTTCTTTTGTTCATTTGTTGCTTCAAATTCAATTTCAATATACGATACCTTTTCATCAAGTTTCTTACCTGTCATCAGATAAAATGGTACCCCTTTAAAGCGTGGTGTATTTACAAACGCCTTAATAAAGACGAATGTATCTGTCTTCGAATTAGGTTTGATATTTGGTTCAGTCAGGTAGCCTTTATATTGACCAAAAATTGTTGCATGCTTATCAAATGTTAAGTTATTCATAACTTCAACTTTTTCGTTTTTAACATCGTGTGAATTGTAGCTAACGGGCACTTCCATGGCAAGTAACGATAAAATTTGAAGTAAATGACTTTGAACCATGTCTTTAAGTGCACCTGATTGATCGTAATATCCTGCACGACCTAAAATACCTTGGTCTTCTTTTGCTACAATCGTCACACTTTTGATAGAGCGATTGTGCCATGCTTCTTCAAAAATACGGTTAGCAAATCGTACCGTCATAATGTTTTGAATCATTTCTTTACCTAAATAGTGATCAATACGATATATTTGCGATTCATCAAAGTATTTCCATAATGTTTGATTGATTGCTTTTGCACTATCTAAATCATGACCAAATGGTTTTTCAAAGACAATAGCTTTTGTTGTATCACCCTTTGTTACTAAGTTAAATGTGTTAATGTGCATAGATATATCTGCAAACATTTCTGGTCCAACTGCTAAGTAAAAAAAACTTTTCGTATGCTCATGACTATGTTCGTTAATGAGTTCTTTTAATGATTCGTAACCATCTGGCTGTGTAATTTCCATTTTATGATACTTAACGATTTTATGTAATACGTCAAAATTAACGACTTTATTACTTTTGCTTTGGCTTACGAACTCTAAGTATGATTTTGTATCATAATCTCTTCTTCCAAGCGCTAAAACAAGTACGTTTTCGCTTATTTGTTTTTCGGTGTATAATTTTGTAATTGCCGGTAATAACTTACGACTAGTTAAGTCTCCTGTAGAACCGAAGATTGTAATAATTAAATCTTTTTTCATATGTGTACCTCTTCAAATTGATATTGTTTAATCTCGCGTACATATAATATCATAACACAAGAGTGAATAAAAAATAAAAAAAAGGCGTTGAATCAAAACGCCTTTTCACTTAAATTCTATTAAGGTATATCAATGATACGTATTGTATTTGTCGATCCGTGTTTTTGTAGATATCCTGATGTAATAACAATTGTATCGCCTGATTTGTATCCAAATTTCTTAGCTACATCTACGGCTACATCATCATACTTAGAATATTCTACTTTTGGATGATAGTATGCGAATACACCACGATAGTATGTCAATTTCTCACATGTTGCTCTTAATTCAGAAACTGCTAAAATCGGTACACTTGGTCTAAATTTACATAGTCTACGTGCTGTACCACCTGTTTCTGTAAATGCAACAATTACTTTCACTTTTGGAAGTGATAATGCTGCTTGGCTTACAGCGATACCAATCGTATCAGATACTGTTTGTTGACCTGTTAAAATGCTTTTTCTTAAAATGTCATCATATGGCATCGTTGGTTCAATTGCTTTCGCAATTGTATCCATCATTGCCACAGATTCAACAGGATATTCACCAGCTGCAGTTTCACCCGATAACATAATCGCATCTGAACCATCTAAAATAGCGTTTGCTACGTCACTTGCTTCAGCACGAGTAGGTCTTGGTGAACTCATCATGGATTCAAGCATGTGTGTTGCAGTAATAACCGGTTTGCCTTTTTCATTAGCTTTTGTAATCATTTTCTTTTGATATAGTGGTACATATTGTGTTGAAACTTCAACACCTAAATCTCCACGAGCAACCATCACACCATCTGCTACATCTAAAATTCCATCTAAGTTATCCATTCCTTCTTGGTTTTCGATTTTAGCAATTAGTTCAATGAATGGTGCATTTACTGATTTTAACAAATCACGCACTTCTTGAACATCTTCTTTTCTGCGTACAAAAGATAATGCAAGCATATCTGCACCAACTTCAGCAGCAAAGATAATGTCTTGACGGTCTTTTTCAGAAATAAATGGCATTGATAATTTAACGTTTGGAACGTTAACGCCTTTACGTGTTTTTAAAATACCTGAGTTGTATACAACACATTTAAAACTTTCTTTAGTTTTTTCAATGACATTTAAACGGACTTTACCATCATCAATTAAAATATATTGACCAACTTGTATATCATCATATAATTCATTGCAGTCAATATGAAATCTTTCGTGATTGCCAATAATCTTTTCTTTTACAACTTCAACAACATCGCCTTTTTTAAAAGCAACAGCATTGTTTTCAAAAGCGCCAGTTCGAATTTCAGGGCCTTTTGTATCAATTAAAATACCAATGTAACGTTGCTTTTCAGCAGCAACTTTTCTAATAACATTTATTCTTTGTCTATGTTCCTCATGATCCGCATGAGAAAAGTTTAATCGAGCAACATTCATCCCTGCATCAATTAATTGACCAATCATTTGTTCTGACTCTGATGCTGGTCCAATCGTACATACAATTTTAGTCTTTCTCTCCATTTAAATGCCTCCAATTAATATAAAAAAACCATAATCTTTCATTTAACATTCTATCACAAATACTATGTTTTATAATAAGAAAACGTTTTTATTTCCAAACATTCACATGAACAATTATTCACATTATTTAGGGATATATTGAATAATATCCCTAAATATTTCGTGTCTATTTTAAAATGTTTTATTCACTTCTTAAGGCGGTTACTGCATCCTTTTTAGCAGCCATTTTAGCCGGAATATGTCCACCTAAAACCGTTAATCCTGTTGATAATGCAACAAGTATAATTGCATGAATGATTTTTAGACTTGCAACACCGTTTAAGTCGGTTAAATTATATAAAATGATGTTGATAGGTATCGTTAATAAGTATGCGATTGCAATACCTAAGACACCTGAAAACACACCTAGTATGAAGGTTTCGGCATCGAATACGCGTGTAATATCTTTTTTTCTTGCACCAAGTGCTTTTAAAATACCAATTTCTTTTGTTCTTTCCAATACAGATGTATAGGTAATAATGCCAATCATAATTAAACTTACAACTAATGAAATTGATGCGAACGCGACTAATACAATGGTAATACCATCCATAATACTTCCTGTTAATGAGGAAATTGTTTCGGCTAAGTCGGTGTATACGATTTTATCTGCTTTATCCGTTTTCGTATCATTATAGGCATCAATGTATGTAATGATATTTTCCTTTGTTGTAAAATCTAGGGGGAAAACGGTTAAAGCCGTTGGTTTTTTAGATCCACCAATGGTCATTAGCATCGCTTCTTTAGCTGCGCTATTAACAAATGGACTGCCTGTTAAAACGTTAACATCCGTATTCAACTGATCAATTACAATATCCGAAGTTAAACTATTTTCAATCATTGTACGAACAATGGCGTCGCTATAAATAACACCTTGACTAAATAAGGAAATGCTACTTGATTCTTTCAATCGAATAATTCCTGAAATGTTTAGTTCGATATTATGTTCACTATTAAATACCGCTTCTTTATCAAGGTTAGGACTATAAGATGTTGTACTATGTTTTTGATAATATGCATTGTTTGGAATCCATTTGATTTTCGTATTAACAATATCATTAAAACTTAATTTATCCGTAAATTTAAAGCCCAGATTTAATAATAGTTGTTGGTCTACTCTGTTTTTACTATCAACTAGAATAACAATGTCCGTATCTTCTTTTGGTAAAGAGCCTGCTAAAATATCATAATTTTTACTTAAAATTGGATTTGATGTCCCATCTAACGGCACAGGAATACTATTTAAGCCTGAAGCACCAAATCCAGCAGAAGGACCACCAGTAAATTTAACTTCATGATAGCCATCCGTTGTTTGTCTTAATAAATTCATATTAAAAGTATATGTATAACCAATTGCGTTAGCATATGCTTTATCAATATTTTCAATATAATCTAAAAACTCATCCGTTAATTTGTTTTGATGAACACCCATTTCTTCAAGTGGGTTATATGGTATAACAAAATCTGTATTTGGATAAATACCTTCTGTATTACCAAAGTTTCCTTCGTCAAAAACGACTGTTTGGTTACTAATTATAATTGGAAACTCGGCAAGTGCTTCGGTTTGGTATTCATCAATTTTCGCTTTAAATCCTGTGGATAAACTTAAAATGATTGCAATACCAATAATACCAATGCTTGATGCTAGTGACGTTAATGTTGTTCGACCTAATTTTGTCTTAATGTTATTAAATGAAATTTTTAATGCTGTCATAAATTTCATTTTTGTATGTTTCAAGTTAAAATCTTGTCTTACATCTTTAACATCATATGGATTTGAATCTGAGACTATTAAACCATCTTCAAACTCTAAAATACGGTTTGCGTACGTGTGTGCAAGTTCAGGGTTATGTGTCACCATAATAACGAGTCTGTCAGATGCGATTTCTTTAATTAAATCCATAATTTGACGACTTGTTTCTGTGTCGAGTGCCCCAGTCGGCTCATCACATAATAAGATTTCTGGGTCATTTGCTAAAGCACGCGCGATTGCAACCCTTTGTTGTTGACCACCAGACAATTGATTTGGCTTTTTATGTAAATGATCTTTTAGACCAACACGTGTTAGTACTTCAAGTGTTCGGCGGCGTTTTTCTTTTGCATCAACACCACTTAGTGTCATTCCAATTTCAACATTGTCTACAATTGTTAAATGATTAATTAAATTGTAACTTTGAAAGACAAACCCAATTGAATTATTACGATATGCATCCCAATCTTTATCTAAAAAGTCCTTTGTATGTCGACCTTTAATTATTAGATCTCCTGAATCATAACGGTCAAGACCTCCTATGATGTTTAGTGCGGTCGTTTTACCTGAGCCACTTTTACCTAAAATAGCTACAAATTCTCTTTCCCTAAAAGATGTTGAAACGCCTCTTAATGCAT
>Ga0209075_1001987_pt1 | contig 18647 bp, 13 predicted proteins | sample Stecom2011_FD_187523 | JGI IMG/M metagenome (GOLD analysis project Ga0209075, IMG submission 187523) | Agricultural soil microbial communities from Utah to study Nitrogen management - Steer compost 2011 (SPAdes) (version 2) | ecosystem: Environmental > Terrestrial > Soil > Agricultural land...
CTTTCTCGGGGCGGCTGGACGAGCTGCTTTATCAGATGGCGAAGGCCCATGCTCTGACCGGGCAGCCTGACCAGTCCATCGATCGGCTGACCCAGTTGGCCGGTCTTTATCCGAACTCTGCCCTGGCGCCGGAAGCACGTTTTCGCATTGCCGAGTCGGAGTTCTCGGCGGGGCGCTTCAGGAAAGCAGAAGTGGGGTATCAGCAGCTGTTGGGCACTGAAGGTAAGCAGGAGCTGGCACCCAAGGCACGCTATATGATGGCCTGGAGCCAGTTCAAGCAAGGGCCGACGGGGTGGGTGAGATCGGCGGAGTCGTTTCTTGCCCTGCTTGATGAACAACTACCAACGCCCGAGGCAGTCGCCTCGCCCCCGGCGGCTACCCGGGATATGTTGGAAGACAGTTTCCGGATTCTTGCGGTTATGGCGTCCCGGCTGGATGACACCCGCTCGCTGGCCGGCTGGCTGGAACGGCACCGGTCTTCGCCCTGGGTTCCGATACTCTACGACCGCCTGGCCGACCTGCATGCCCACGAAGGCCGGTTCGAGCAGGCAGTAGCGGTTAATGAAGCCTTTGCCCGGGCCTATCCGCAGAGTACGTTTGCACCGGACCTTCTGGCCCAGAGTGTGGCCTATTGGCGCATGGCCGGGGCGGATAGCCGGGTAAGAGACGCGATGGCCGCATACGTGGCACATTTTGGCGGCTCAGACGGCTATGCCGCCCTGAGTGCTTCGCAACAGCAGAACTGGCGGGAATACGCGCGTTTTCTGGCGGATCATCATTATGCCGGGCAACAGTGGGACCGGGCGGCGCAGTACTATGAGCAACTGGCGCTGAGGGCAGACACGCCGGGCACCATCCTGCACCTGGCCGGTGATGCGCGCCTGCAGGCCGGACAGCCGGAAGCTGCATTGGTGAACTTCGAGGCGGCGGCTTACCAGCACCGCCATGAGCGATCCGTTGATTCGGCCTGGGCCGGTATCACGATCCGGCGGGGCCAGCTGGACGACCGCAGCATCTCCGGCGACAGCCCAAGCATCTCCGGCGCCAGCCCATTGGCTGATCTGAGTGCTGCCGAGCAGCGTTATTACGCTGCGTTCGGGCCGGAAGCCAGATTGTCGGGCCTGAGGGCGGATCTTGCGAACCGCTGGCTGGACCAGGGCGATCCCTCACAGGCTTTGCACTATGCGCGGGCAACCCTCGATTTGCCTCAGGCCAGTGATGAGGAACAGTACGCCGCGTGGCTGGTGACCGCGAAAGTTCGCCAGCAGGGTCATGAATACACCGGGGCAGAAGCCGCCTGGCGGCAGGCCCTGAGCCTGGTGCAGGCACAGCCGGCACTGGCCCGGCATCAAGAGGACAAGGACCAGATACAGCTTCAGTTGGCGGCGTCGGTGTATCGGCAGGCTGAAGCGGCAGCGGCTGAAGGCAAGCCGGCACTGGCGGTTGCGAATTTCCAGCGGGTTGAAACGGTTCTTCCTGGTTCTGAGGTTGCCATCAGGGCGCGTTTTGACGCAGCTAACACCTGGCTGATTGCTGAAGACTGGCAGTCTGCCATCAACGAGTTGCGCCGGTTCCGTTCCGATTATCCCGGGTCCGCCCTGGCGTCGGAAATTCCCGGGAAGCTTGTGTATGCCTACCAGCAGGCCGGCCAGCCTGCCAGGGCCGCTGAGGAGTTGGTCACGCAAGCCCGCAACAGCAGTGATCCCTGGCCGCTGAAGATCCGGGCGGCCGAACTTTATCATCAGGCGGGCGCGACCGAGGCCCGCAACGAGCTGTATGAGGAATGGCTGGCACAGGCTCCGACACCCGCCACTGCCGCTGAGCATGTTCAGCAACAAACCATACGCCAGCGCCTGATTGAGGCCGGCCGGGATCTGGTGGCCCAACAGCAGGCCCTGCTGGCGCGGGAAGAAGCCAGCCAGTGGCATTCCGAAGAAACGCTTCGCTGGTCCGCCGATGCCGCGCTGGAACTGGGTGCGGCGGCCGCCGAGCGTTTTGCCGGTATCCCGTTGACGCATCCGTTACCGGCTACTTTAACCCGAAAGCAACGGGCCATGGACGATGCGCGACAGCTCCTGCTGCGGGCCGAGTCCCTTGGCGGTGAGCCTTATGTTTCTCAGGTGCTCTATCGGCGCGCAGAGCTGTACCGCACTCTGGCGGCAGACCTTATGGCTTCCGAGGTGCCGGCTGAGCTGAATGAGCTTGAGGCCATGCAGTACCGGATGCTGCTTGAAGAAGAAGCCTTCCCTCTGGAGGAGCGCGCCATGGCACTGCATGCCACCAACCACGCACGGATTCCCGGGCATGGGTTTGATGAGTGGATCAGCCTGAGCCTGAAGGTACTTTCGGAGATGCACCCGGGCCGCTATCAGAGGGAGCTGCGCTGGATGTCCTGGACCGGGGAGGGTAACCATGGTGCATAACGTCATGCAGCGGTTAAGCGTTTGCGGGATTCTGGCGGTAAGCCTGGCGCTGGCTGGATGCGCAGCGTCGGGCCCGACGGCGCCCACAGCCACACAGGACGCGCGCTCCCAACAAGCCTTGCGGCAGGCCGGTGAGTGGCTCGCGAAAGGCCAGCAGGCCTATCAGGAAGGGCGCACCCGGGACGCCATTGAGGCTCTGCAGGAGGCGGTCCGCCTGAACCCTGCCGATGCCGTCAGTGCCAATAACCTGGCGTTGTTGCTGAAGCAGGAAGACCGGTTTACGGACGCGGCCGGAATTCTGAGGGAGGCGCTTGAAGTCCGGCCCGACGTAGCGGAGCTTCATTACAACCTGGCGGTGATCGCAGAGCTCTATCTGCTCGACCTTCCGCTCGCACTCAGGCACTACCAGCAGTACCTCACATTGACACGGTCACCGGAATCCAGAGTTGCAGGCTGGGTGGCTGATCTGGAGCGGAGGCTGCAATGATGAGCTGGGCCCGGGTATTTGTCTGGATTGTTTTGCTCCCGGTCGCCGGTGTAGCCCTGGCTGATTCCAGGGGTGGGGAACCGACAGCGCCCGGGTTTGAGATTGCCGGGGTGTCGGCCTCGGGCGGAGACGACGACCCCCGGGTGCTGTACATCCTGCCCTGGCAGGCGCCTACGCTGCCCAGGCGCCCCCGTACGGAACTTGATCAGGAGGCCCCGGAGCTCACCCGTCCCCGGGCAGCCCCGGAACTGGATGGCCATCGTCAGTTCCGGGACTCCCTGAACCCACTTGTGTTGTCGTCGCAACCGGCAACAGGCAACCCTAACCAACCCTGACCCTGCAGTAACCGGAGACCACACCATGCTTGATACGATTATCCGTTTTTTTCAGGAAGGCGGGCCGTTTATGTACCCCATTGCGCTTGTGCTGGCGCTGGGGCTCGCCATCACTCTGGAGCGCTTTCTTTTTCTGGGCTCTATCCGGCGGCGAAACCGCATTGCGTTTGAGCGGGGAATTCTCCCGGCGCTGCAGCAGCGGGACTTCAGGCGCGCCATGAAAGTGGCGTCCGGCTCAGACAGTGCTATTGCCTCGGTGATGGGGGCGGGCCTGTCGCGGCTGCTGTCCAACAGCCGTAGGGAAGACATTGAGTACGCGATGGAAGAAGGCCTGATGGAAGTGTTACCCCGGCTGGAAAAACGTACTCAGTACCTGGCCACCCTGGCAAACATCGCGACACTGCTTGGGCTGTTGGGCACTATTATCGGTCTGATCGCGGCATTTACCGCCGTCGCCGCAGCCGACCCGGCGCAGAAGGCGTCCTTGCTGTCCGAAAGCATTTCGGTGGCAATGAACACGACGGCTTTTGGCCTGATTTCGGCGATTCCTTTGTTGCTGTTCCACGCCTTGCTCCAGACCCGGACCAACGAGATCGTGGACAGTTTTGAGATGGCGGGCGTCAAGCTGCTGAATCTTGTTTCGGATACCGACACCCCGGCCGCCGCCTGAGCTTGTGTTCAAGAGCCAACTAGACAGGAGCATGGCCAGATGAGACGTCGACACCGCAGGCTGGAGAGCGCGGCAGAGCTGGATATTACAGCGTTTCTTAACCTGATGATTGTGCTGGTTCCGGTTCTGCTGTTGGGCATGGTGTTCACCCAGATTCGAATGATCGAGCTGAATTTTCCCGGTGTCGAAGCGGGCGAAACACCGCTGCCTGATCAGTTCCGGATGGTGGTCACCGTGCTGCCCCAGGGCCTTGAGGTCGCCGATAGCGAGCGTGGCCTGATCGGGGTTTTGCCAGCCAGGGGCCAGGCTCAGGATCTTGAAGGCCTGCAGGCTCTGTTACGCCAGATCAAGACGCGCATGCCAGACAAGACCGATGTCATCCTGGAGGTGGGGCCAGAGGTGGATTACCAGACTTTGGTATCGGTAATGGACACGGTGCGCTCATACCCGGCCGTTGTTGCTGCCAGTGTGGTCCAGGCCGAGTTATTTCCTGATGTTGCCTTGATGGATGCGGGAGAGGATCGGGAGCTGGCGGTGAGGGTGAACGCGGTCGACGGGGAGGGGGTATGAAAACGTCTCGCCGGGCCCGGCTCCGACGGCGCCATTATCGGCGGATGAACCGGCCGGGCGGGCTTAATCTGGTTTCGCTGATGGATATTTTCACCATTCTGGTGTTCTTCCTGATGGTGAATTCATCCGACGTGAAGGTAATGCAGAACACCACGGAGGTTGCGCTGCCCGTTTCGAGCTCTGAACGGGATGCGGTGGATAACCTGACCGTGCAGGTGAGTGGCCAGTCGATCCTGGTGCAGGGGCGGGAGGTTGCCAGGCTGGACGGTATCGGTGCCGATGAGATCCACATTGCCGGCTTGTCGGAGGAACTTGCCTATCGCCGCAACCGGCTGAGCGAGGTACCACCCCAGGGGCTGGAAGTGACCATCATGGCGGGTCAGGGGACTGAGTACAGGCTGCTGCGCAGGATCCTGAAAACCTGCGTAGACGAACAGTACCGCCAGGTGCACCTTGCGGTTGAAACGGGGGGACAGAATGGTTGAGTCTTCTGCCCGTGTCGGGAGTCGTTTACCCTGGGCCCAGGATCGTGCCGAGCGCACCCGGTTTGGGGTTATCCTGTTGGTGGTTGGCATTCTGTTTCTGGTGCCCTCGTTACTTATCCCCGGAGTCGAGCTGCCTGAAAGGGATCGCGCCGAATCGGAACAGGTTCCACCGAGGCTGGCCAGGCTGATCGAAAAGCCGGCCCCGGTTGCGCCTCCGCCAGAGCCATTAACGCAGGAACCCGAGCCTGTACCTGAGCCGGTCGACGAGCTGCCCACGCCTCCCGAAGCCGCCGAAGTGGTCGAGGTGCCGGCCCCAACGCTGCCGGCCCCGGTTCAGAGCGCCGATCAGGCCAGAGAGACGGCGGCGCGGTCTGGCCTGTTCGCCATGAAAAACCAGCTGGCAGCACTGACCCGGCCCGGGCAGGACGTGCCCGCAACGGTGCGGGAAATTAACGTGAGCAGCGACCACGCCGGGGCTCTGCATGAGCAGGTCCCAGACAGGGTGCAGGCGCTCGCTGGCAGCGGCGGTGTCGAGATCAGCGATGCACCCGCCAGGGAAGTGCTCGTAGCACAACATGAGGTGAGTCAGGTGGCGGCGCCGGTGAACGATGTTGAGGTTGCCCGGTCGAAGCCGGCTCCGCAGTCTTCCGTCGGGCAGCGGGCGATGAGTAACATCCGGCAGGTGTTTGATGCCCAGAAAAGTGTGTTGTATTCGCTGTATCAGCGTGAGCTGCGGCAGGACCCGACCCTGGAGGGGCGGGTTACCCTGGAGCTGGTGATCGAGCCTGACGGGAGTGTCTCCGCCTGCCAGGTGGTGGGTTCGGAACTCGGAAGCCCGGCGCTGGAGCAGCGCATTGCCATGCGGGTGCGGATGTTTAATTTTGGTGCGGCCGACGTTGAAACCCGGAAAGTACAGTTTCCGATAGAGTTTCTTCCGGGCTGACCCACCCGGTCCGTTTTTGATGGCGGTCGGGGCCAACCGGGGGGTGAGGCAGGCGTTTGAAAGCCCGGGGCTGTTCACGGTAGATTGTGCCAGAGCCAACAAAACTGCTATTCTCTCCCCACTTTTTGAGGCTGATACTTTTGTAGGGTTGATTTTTTGATCAATCTTCGCCGTTCAGACAGGAGATGGTGATGGATTTCGAGCAGTTCTATCAAGACAAGTACCCCGCCGGCATCGCCCGGGAGGTGGACGTAAAAAAATACAAAAACATGGTGGACGTCTTCGAACAGGCCGTGCAGAAATACGGCGACCGTCCTGCGTTTTCTGCGGTGGGTGCTACGCTGACCTACAAAGAGCTTGATACCCAGAGCCGCAATTTTGCGGCCTGGCTGCAGAACAAAACCGATCTGAAACCCGGCGACCGCATCGCGGTGCAAATGCCCAACGTAACCCAGTATCCGGTGGTTGTGTTTGGCGCTATGCGTGCGGGAATGATTGTGGTCAACACCAACCCGCTGTACACCACCCGCGAGATGGAGCATCAGTTTAACGATTCTGGTGCCAAGGCGCTGGTTGTCCTTGCCAATATGGCCGACAACGCCGAGAAGGTGCTGCCCCATACAAGCATTGAGCACGTGATCGTGACCGAAGTGGCCGACATGCACTCGCCACTCAAGCGTACGCTCATGAATGCCGCGGTCAAGTACCTGAAAAAAATGGTGCCTTCGTTCAACATCCCGGGTGCCCATAAGCTTCCCGCCGTGCTGAGCGCTGGTGCGCGTGAAAAATACACACCGGTAGATGTTAAGCTGGACGACCTGGCGGTTCTTCAGTACACCGGCGGTACCACCGGCGTGGCCAAAGGGGCCATGCTGACCCACGCCAACCTGGTAGCCAACCTGACGCAGGTGCGGCCGATGCTGGAAGACCAGGTCGAAGAAGGCAAGGAAGTGGTTATTGCCCCGCTGCCCCTGTACCACATCTACTCGTTTACCCTGAACTGCGGCATCATGCTTGAGGCCGGTGCTCACAATATCCTGATCCCCAACCCGCGGGATATTCCGGGTTTTGTCAAAGAGCTGCAAAAACAGAAATTTACCGCCTTTATTGGTCTCAACACTCTGTTTGTGGCGCTGTGTAACAACGACGATTTCCAGGAACTGGACTTCTCCGGCCTCAAACTGACGGCTTCCGGCGGCATGGCACTGACCAGCGACACCGCCAAAATGTGGGAGCGGGTAACAGGGTGTGAAATCAGCGAAGGTTACGGCATGACCGAAACCTCACCGGTGGTTACCTTCAACCCCCGCAGCGCCATCCAGGTGGGAACGATCGGCCTGCCGATTCCTTCTACGCTGATCAAGGCCATCGACGACGACGGCAGGGAAGTTCCGGTGGGCGAGCCCGGCGAGCTGTGTGTAAAAGGCCCGCAGGTGATGCGCGGTTACTGGCAACGCCCCGACGACACCCAGAAATCGTTCACCGAGGATGGCTACCTGAAAACCGGGGACATTGCCCTGATTCAGGAAGACGGTTATATCCGCATTGTGGACCGTAAAAAAGACATGATTATTGTGTCCGGCTTTAACGTGTTCCCGAATGAAATTGAAGACGTGGTTACCAGCCATCCGAAAGTCGTTGAGTGTGCCGCCGTGGGTGTGCCTGATGCCAAGAGTGGCGAAGCGGTCAAGGTTTACGTGGTTGCCACCAAAGAGGGCGTGACCGCCAACGAACTGAAAGAGTTCTGTCGTGAGCGCCTGACCGCCTACAAAGTACCCAGGCACTTCGAATTCCGCGATGAGCTGCCCAAGAGTAACGTGGGTAAAATCCTGCGTCGTGAGCTGCGGGATGAGGCCAACGCCTGATCTGCTGCCACGTCCCGGCCTTTATACGGCCCCAGAGACCCTGCTCCGGCAGGGTCTTTGTGTTTCTGTATCGCCGGAATCCCGTTAGACTGTTGGGCCTGAATCCTTCTTTTGCCGTTCAACCCGTTAAGCAGATCCATGACTGAATTACCCGATAACCCGGTGCCGGACCATTCCGTAGCTGATCCCCGTGCAGCGGTCACGGCCTTTATGAGCCAGCTGGACGTCTGTAATCAGCACGAGGCGTCCCGCATTCTCCGGCTGATCCGGCGCACCAAAGGGAACCCCGATCAGAAAGAGCTGGAAAAAATGGCGCGCTGGCTCGATCAGGGCATGGACAAGGTACAGAAACGCCAGGCCCTTCATAAGCCTGCGACCTTCCCGGAAACCCTGCCTGTCTCGGCGCGGGTGGACGATATCACCAGGGCCATCACCGGGCATCAGGTGGTGATCATTGCCGGCGAAACCGGTTCGGGCAAGACCACCCAGATTCCGAAAATCTGCCTCAATATGGGGCGGGGTATTCGTGGCCTGATCGGGCACACGCAGCCCCGGCGGATTGCGGCCCGTAGCGTGTCTGCCCGAATTGCCGAGGAGCTCGGGGAGCAGGTAGGGCAGCAGGTGGGGTATCAGGTACGCTTTACCGATAACACCTCGGAAGCTACCCGGGTTAAGGTGATGACCGATGGTATTCTGCTGGCGGAAGTCCAGCACGACCGGTTCCTGGATAAGTACGATACCCTGATTATCGATGAGGCCCATGAGCGCAGCCTGAATATCGATTTCCTCCTGGGGTACCTGCGCCAGCTGCTGCCAAAGCGGCCGGACCTCAAGGTCATCATTACCTCAGCAACCATTGAGGTGGACCGCTTCAGTGAGTTCTTTCAGAACGCACCGATTATCGAGGTGAGTGGCCGTACCTATCCGGTTGAGGTGCGCTACCGCCCCCTGGCCGGAGACGAGGATGACCGGGACCAGAGCTGGAACGACGGCGTACTCGACGCTCTGGAAGAGATTGAGCAGCACGAGCGCCAGCACAAGCAGCCCCCGGGTGACGTGCTCGTCTTTTTACCGGGTGAACGGGAAATTCGTGCCCTGAGCAAAACCTTAAGGCACGCAGAACTACGCCATACCGAAGTGCTCCCGCTGTATTCCAGGCTCAGTAACCAGGAGCAGAACCGGGTGTTCCAGAGCCACCGGGGCCGGCGCATTGTACTGTCGACCAACGTGGCGGAAACCTCGCTGACGGTTCCCGGCATTCGTTACGTGATTGATACCGGCGTTGCCCGTATCAGCCGCTACAGCGTCCGCTCCAAGATCCAGCGTCTGCCCATCGAACCGGTTCCCGGCATTCGTTACGTGATTGATACCGGCGTTGCCCGTATCAGCCGCTACAGCGTCCGCTCCAAGATCCAGCGTCTGCCCATCGAACCGGTGTCTCAGGCAAGTGCCAACCAGCGGGCCGGGCGTTGCGGGCGGGTGGCGCCCGGAATCTGTTTCCGGCTCTACGATGAGGCAGATTATCTGAACCGGCCGGAGTTCACCGATCCGGAGATCCTGCGCACTAACCTGGCCTCTGTGATCCTGCAGATGGCGAACTCCGGCTTAGGTGAGATCCGGGACTTTCCGTTCCTGGAGGCGCCCGATCGCCGGCAGGTGAACGACGGCTACAAACTCCTGGAAGAGCTGGGGGCGGTGGATGAGAAGCGCCGGCTCAGCAGGCTGGGCCGTACCATGGCACGGCTGCCGCTGGATCCGCGCCTTGCTCGTATGCTGATCACCGCAGCCGAGCAGGGCAGCCTGGCGGAGGTGTTGGTGATTATTGCGGGGCTTACCGTTCAGGATCCCCGGGAGCGCCCACAGGACAAGCAACAGGCGGCGGATCAGGCCCATGCGCCGTTTAATGACAAAGAGTCCGACTTTGCCACGCTGCTGAATATCTGGAACTGGTACGAAGAACAGCGCCAGGAGCTGTCCCAGAACCAGCTGAAAAAACTATGCCAGAAAAACTTTCTGAGCTGGATGCGCATGCGGGAATGGCGGGATATCCACCGGCAGCTGGCACTGATCTGCCGGGAACAGAAACTCGCCATCAATGAGCAGCCGGCCAGTTACAGCGATATTCACAAAGCCATTCTGGCCGGATTGCTGGGCCAGATCGCGGTAAAAATCGAAAGGCGTGAGTACCTGGCCACCCGCAACCGGAAAGTTGCGATATTTCCCGGCTCAAAAGTGGCGAAGACTGCTCCGAAGTGGATCGTGGCGGCTGAGATTGTTGAAACCAGCAAGGTGTTTGCCCGCATGGTGGCGGCCATACAGCCGGAGTGGGTGGAGCCACTGGCTGGCCACATCGTAAAACACCATTACTTTGAGCCCCACTGGCAGCAGAAAAGAGCCCAGGTGATGGGGTATGAGAAGGTCACCCTGTATGGCCTCGATATTGTGCCCCGGCGCCTTATGGCCTACGCGAAGGTTGATCCGGCGGCATGCCGTGACCTGTTTATCCGGCGCGCACTGGTGGAGGGCGACTACCATTCCAGGGCGCCGTTTATCGCCCGTAACCGGGAAATGCTGGACACCGTTGAGAATCTCGAAAAGAAAACCCGTCGCCGTGATCTGCTGGTGGATGACGAGGTTCTGGTCGCGTTCTACGACGAGCGACTACCCCCGGACATCGTCAGTGGCCGGCATTTTGAAGCCTGGTGGAAGGGCCTTTCAGCCGGAGAACTGAAAGCGCTGGAGCTGACCGAAGCGGATGTGTTGCAGCGTCCGCTGGACCAGAGCGCGGGAGAGCAGTTCCCGGATTATCTGGAATGGGAGGGGGTAAAGTATCCGCTCAGCTACGAATTCGAGCCCACCAGTGAGCGCGATGGGGTAACCGTGAATGTCCCGCTGATGGCGCTCAAGCAGATTCCCGCCCGCCGGCTGGAATGGCTGGTACCCGGGCTGTTGCGGGAAAAATGCATTGCCCTGGTGAAGGGGTTGCCGAAATCTCTGCGCAGAAATTTTGTGCCGGTGCCGGATTTTGTCGATGCGGCGCTGGCCAACCTGCAACCCGGCAACGAACCTCTGGCACTCAAGCTGGGCGAGCAATTGCGCCGCATGACCGGGGTACAGATTGACCCCCTGAGCTGGCCCGACGAAGAACTCCCCCGGCATCTGCGAATGAACCTCCGGGTTACCGGCAATAAAGGTTCGACCATCGCCGAAGGCCGCAGCGCGGATGAGTTGCAGGCCAGGCTTGAGGGCCGGGCTGAAGAAGCTCTGGCGTCGGCCACCCGGGATGACAAGGATGAGCTCAGCGGCGGTGACTACCCGGACTGGCAGTTCGGAACCCTGCCCGAGCAGGTGCACACCGAAAAAGGCGGAATGCAGATTACCGTCTACCCGGCTCTGGAGGATCTGGGCAAAACCGTCCGGGAGATCCGTTGCCTGGACCGGCTTACCGCTGAGGATACGACTCGTCAGGCGGTGGCCAGGCTGCTTGTGAACCGTTTCGGCAGCATTCTGTCGGAGCTGGACCGGAAGCTGCCGAAGTTCAGGCAGTCGGCCCTGATGTTTGCGCCCGTGGGGCAGGCCAGGGGGTTACTGGACGATTTGGTGTTGTCTGCCGTCATGGAGCATTTCCTGCCCGGGGAGCTCCCTCGAAGCAAGCAGGCATTTGAGCAGCTCTACGATGAGCATCGGGGGGATTTTATTCCGGCCCTTGAGGCGGCGGATGAACGGCTCCATCAGGCCATGCTCGGGTATCAGAGTGTTGCCCGGCACCTGAAGGGCAAGATCAATCTGGCGATGGCCAACAGCATGGCGGATCTCAAGTTTCAGCTGCAACATCTTGTTTATCCCGGCTTTCTGGTAGCAACGCCGGCACAATGGCTGGCTCGTTTCGGAGTTTATTTTGAGGCCGCGCTCATGCGGCTTGAGAAAATGCCCAGGGAAATGGGGCGCGAGCGGGAGTTCCTGCATACGATGGCTCCGCTCTGGAGCCGTTACACCACCAAGCGGGAGCAGCAGCGGCGCCAGGGCGTGCGCGACCCGGAGCTGGAGCTCTATCGGTGGATGCTGGAAGAGTTCCGGGTCTCGTTTTTTGCCCAGCAACTGGGCACCGCCATGACGGTCTCCGTCAAACGCCTGGACAAGCAGTGGCAAAATACCCGGGTTTAATGGTCGGGCGGGCGGACTGTGGTAGTATTTCCGACAGTGCACCTGATAGGTGCGTACATGTAATCATGACGTTGGGGTTATTGTGATTAAAGCCGTCATCAGCGGAACCGGCCTGTACACGCCGCCCGCCACTATTGAAAACGATGAACTGGTTGATGCGTTCAACCAGTATGTAGAGCTGTACAACAATGAGCATGCGGAAGAGATAGCCCGCGGTGAACTGGCAGCCTTGCAACCTTCGTCATCTGCGTTTATTGAGAAGGCCTCTGGTATCAAGCGGCGCCATGTGATCGACCGCGAAGGCATACTCGATCCCCGGCGTATGAAACCCTTTATTCCCGAGCGTAGTAACGATGAGCCCTCGGTGCAGTGTGAGATGGCCGTTGCCGCCTGTCAGGAAGCGCTGGGCCAGGCCGGTAAGACGGCGGCCGATGTGGATGCGGTGATCGTGGCCTGTTCCAATCTGCAGCGTCCGTATCCGGCGATCGCGATTGAAGTTCAGGAAGCCCTGGGCATTGAGGGCTTTGCCTACGACATGAACGTCGCCTGCAGTTCGGCCACGTTTGGTTTGCAGGCCGCGGTTAACTCGGTTGAAAACGGTGCTGCCCGTGCGGTTCTGGTGGTAAGCCCGGAGATCTGTTCGGGCCATCTGAATTTCCGGGACCGCGACAGTCATTTTATTTTTGGTGATGCCTGCACAGCGATTCTGGTTGAGCGGGAGGAGAACACCCGGCCAGACCAGGGCTTTGAGATTCTTGGCACCCGGCTGACCACCCGGTTCTCCAACAACATCCGGAACAATTTCGGCTTTCTGAATCGCGCTGACGAGAGCGGTGTTGGCAAGCCCGACAAACTGTTCATCCAGCAGGGCCGGAAAGTGTTCAAGGAAGTCTCACCGCTGGTTGCCCAGACAATACAGGACCACCTTGCTGCGCTTGATCTCCGGCCGGACGACCTGACTCGGATGTGGTTACACCAGGCCAACCTGAACATGAACCAGCTTATCGCCCGCCGGGTGCTGGGCCGGGATGCAACGGAGCAAGAGGCCCCGGTGATTCTGGACGAATACGCCAACACCAGTTCTGCCGGCTCGATCATTGCGTTTCACAAGCACAAAGACGATCTGAAAGCCGGCGATCTGGGCGTGATCTGCTCATTCGGCGCGGGTTATTCCATCGGTAGTGTGGTGGTACGGCACCGCTAGGGATTGCAGGCCTTATAACCAACCCGAGAGGGGCAAATGAGAGAATACAAACGTTGCCGGCAGGGGCTTTTCCTGCTGCTTGTCGCGCTCATCTGGGCCGGTGTGCCTGTGGCCCGGGCCCAGAGTGCAGCACCGACCCCGGTGGAAGCAGAGGCGCCACCGGTTAACCCGGCCGATCCCTACGAAGGCTGGAACCGCAAGGTCTTTGCGTTCAACGATGCCCTGGATCGCTGGTTTTTGCGTCCGGTGGCCAATGCCTATCGTACCGTGACACCGGACATCGTCGACCGCGGCGTGACCAATTTTTTCAATAACCTGACCGAAATCCGCAACTTCAGCAACAGCCTGCTGCAGCTGAAAGGGGAGTCTGCGGTGGTGGCCTTCGGGCGCTTTACCTTTAACACGGTGTTCGGCCTCGGCGGTGTTTTTGATGTGGCAACCGCGTTCGAGTTGCCGGAACGCCCGGAAGATTTTGGCCAGACACTGGGTTACTGGGGCGTGGAACCGGGTCCTTACCTGATGTTGCCATTACTGGGGCCCTCCACACCACGGGATTTCGCCGGCCTGGCAACCGATGGCTGGGTCCTGCCTTCGGCCTGGGATGAGGTGGACAGTCCCGAATGGTATTACCTCCGGGCGTTGCAGGTTGTCGACAAGCGGGCAGACCTGATTCCGGCAGAAAGTTTCATTTCCGGGGACCAGTACACGTTTGTGCGCAATGCCTATCTGCAGCGTCGCGAATTTCTGATTAACGATGGTAAGATCACCGAAGACCCCTTCGCGGACGACGATGACTTCATGCTCGAGGATTTCTGAGCATCCAGCCCGGGAGGCAACCGGTGATTACGGACCCCAGAATAGCCTGCGCCCGCAAGGCCCAGGCAGAAGCCACAACCTACGACCAATGGATGGAGGCCGGGCTGGAGCTGGATTTTCTGGAAGGTAACACCGAGTGGAAAGAAGAGTTTGCCTCGGATCTGTATCACTATGAGCTGATCTACGATCGTCTGTGTAACCTGAAGCAGTACCGGCAACAGAAAGACTTTGAACGCCTGAAGCGTGCGTTGAGAGAGGGCTTGCACCACGATCTCGGCAATATGGGCAATCCCGCGCTTTATACCCGCTCCCACGTGGGGACCAAACACCTGATTGAGGAATATATCGGCCAGGTGTGTGAGTCCCTGGATTATCTGTGTGATAACCCGGTACCGGGCTTTTCTGTCTACGACAAGCTGCAATTCTTCCGCGATACCCTGACCAGCTTTGGCCGGCCCACCCTGTTGCTCAGCGGCGGGGCTACCCTGGGCATCTTTCACTTTGGCGTGATTAAGGCCCTGTGGGAAAAAGGCTTGCTGCCTCAGGTTGTCGCCGGTTCCAGTATCGGCGCTATTATCGCGGGGATTCTTGGCGTTCACACCGATGCGGAAATTCCCGAAATGCTGGTGCCGGAGAATCATAACCTCAAGGCCTGGAAGTGGCGGGGGCTGGCCAGTGCGATGCGCGGCGAAGGCCTGATGGACCAGAAAACCCTGCAACAGTGCCTGCGGGAAAACATTGGTGAGTACACCTTCGAAGAAGCCTACCAGCGCAGCGGGCGCAGCATCAATATCAGCGTGTCGCCGGTTCAGGCCAACCAGAAAGGCCGGTTGTTATGCGGTTACACGTCGCCCTATCTGTTGGTCTGGAGTGCGGCGCTGGCCAGCGCTGCGGTACCCGGTATATTCCCCCCGGTAACCCTGATGAAAAAAGACCTCTACGGTAACGCCTTGCCGTACATGCCCCGGGTGCAGTTTGTTGACGGGTCTGTGGTCAGTGACTTGCCCATTGACCGGCTCCTGCATCTGTACGATGCCAACTTCACTATTGTGAGCCAGACTAACCCCCATGTGGTGCCGTTTCTGGCGGCCCTGCCAGAAGACGAGAAGCTCTCACTGGCCCGGCTGCCTTTGCATTTTCTGCGGCAGGAATTGCAGTTCCATGGCCGGGGCGTGTTCGATTACCTCCGTAAACGGGTTCAGCCAGCCTTGTTGCGCCAGGCATCGGGGCAGATGTACACCATCATGGCCCAGCGCTACTATGGTGACGTCACCATTGCCCCGACTTACGGCTTACGGCACTATCGCAGCATGCTGTCCAATCCGAGCCCCGAATTTGTCCGCGAAATGGTGCTGGCGGGGGAGCGGGCAACCTGGCCCAGGATATCCATGATCCGAACTCACGCCCGGATTTCCAAAACTCTGGAGCGGTGCGTTCGCCGCCTGAAACACCAGAACCGGCGGGCCGTGGAATTAAAACTGGTCAGTGGTTCTGCTTCGGCCAGGCCCTGAGGAATTATGTACTACGATTTTTTTGGCTTTCGGGAACCGCCTTTTTCCATTGCACCGGACCCGCGCTATCTGTATCTGAGCGACCGCCACAAAGAAGCGTTGGCGCACCTCATGTATGGCGTGCAGGGGCAGGGTGGGTTTATCGTGATCACCGGTGAGGTGGGCACCGGTAAGACCACCGTATGCCGTTGTTTTATCGAGAATGCGCCGGAGCATGTCGACATCGCGCTGATTCTCAACCCCCGCCTGTCGGCCCGGGAGTTGCTGTCGGCCATCTGCGATGAGCTGGCGATCCCCCATGCCGTTGATGCCACCATCAAGGTGATGGTTGATCTGATTAACCAGGATCTGCTCAGGGCCCACGCGGCAGGGCGCCACAAGGTGCTCATTATTGATGAGGCCCAGAACCTGTCGGCAGACGTGCTTGAACAACTTCGGCTGCTGACCAATCTTGAAACCGCCGAAAAAAAGCTGCTTCAGATCGTGTTATTGGGGCAACCCGAACTCCAGGAAATCCTCGCACTGCCTGAACTGCGCCAGCTTAACCAGCGGGTGACCGCGCGCTATCATCTGGATGCGATCGATCAGCAGGAGGTCCCTGCGTACCTGCAGTACCGGCTGGGAGTCGCAGGCCTAAGGGGCGACCTGTTCAGCGCCGGCGCGGTAAAGGCGCTCTACCGTGCCAGCAAGGGCGTACCCCGGCTGATCAACCTGATCAGCGACCGTGCGCTTCTGGGCGCCTATGCGGAAGGTGAGCACCAGATTACCCGTACCCACATCAACCGGGCCGCCAGGGAAGTACTGGGTAACAAGCACAGGCGCAGCAGGGAGCGCCCGGACTCCAGCACGAGAAGTCAGCTGGCACTTGTTCTGGCATCGGTGCTGATTGCGGTTATTGGCACCCTTTGGTTACTGGACCGCGCGGAACCGTTGGGCCGGGCCCTGGCCGAGGAGGATTCGGTTCAGACCAACGGTGTGATTCAGCGCGATGAGCTGAACAACGGGCTGTCAACAGCCGAATCTGGCCAGACGTTTTCGCCGGAGCAGCATGCACTGGCTTTGCCTCAGGCTTTTGTCGAGCTGTTTGCTATCTGGGGCCAGAATTATAACCCGGCGGCCTATCCGAATGCCTGTGATCACGCACGCAGCGCAGGGCTGCGCTGCCTCGGGCGTCAGGGCAGTCGTCGTAGTCTGGAGTTTATCGACCGGCCGGCACTCCTGTTGCTCAAGCCCGACGGGGGCTCACCACGATATGTGGTGCTGCACCACCTGGAGGGCGACATCGCGGCCGTCGCCGTGCCCGGCGGTATTGAGCGCTTTCCGTTCCGGGAGCTGGAGCGCCACTGGTTTGGCGAGTTCCAGGTGCTCTGGCGGGTACCGGAATTCATGACCGGGGACGGGGTGTATAGCGAGGGGACGGGGCAGGAGTTGTGGCTGGGCGCTCGTATGATGGAGCTTGCCGACCGTTTGGCGGCCGATAACGTTGAGAGTACCCGGATCAAGCGCCTGGGGACGGAACAGCAGGTGCGCTGGTATCAGGAGCAGAAAGGGCTGACGGTCGACGGCATCGCCGGTGCCATGACGGTAATCCAGATCAATAACGATCTGAACGTACAGGTTCCGCGCCTGGTGTCCACTCAGGCAGGGAATGGCAGGTAATTATGTCGTACATTCTTGATGCCCTCAGAAAGTCCGATGCAGAGCGCCGTCAGGGTAAGGCTCCAGACCTCGGCCATCAGGTGCAGATGATCTACCGCCCCAGAAAAAAACGGGTTCCGGTGACGGTCTGGATCCTGGCCCTGGCTTTGCTGGTCAATGCCGTTGTGCTGGTCTACCTGTTCTGGCCGGAAGCGCCGGTGGCCCAGGCGGCGCCTGAGGTCCCTGAGCCCGTTACCGAGCCGGCGCCGGCTGCTGTGCCGAAGCCGGTTGCTGTGCCGGAACCTGTCGAAGCTGTGGTGCCGGCGGTGCCGGAGTCACCCCTGGCTGAGCCGGCGTTCGAGGAGGCTGGTGGCCAGCCTGTGATCATCGTACCCAGCCCATCCCGGAATGAATCGGGGGTGACCCGAACCCAACCGGAGGGCAGGGTGCCACATCTGGTAGAATTGCCCCTTTCGTTTCAGAAGAGTGTGCCCGATTTGACCTTTAACAGCCATATCTACTCATCAGACGCGTCTGCCAGCCGGGTGATGATCAACAACCAGTATCTGCGTGTTGGCGACCGGTTTTCCGGGATTACCGTGGAGCGTATCACCGAAGACGGAGTCATCCTGAGCAGGAATGGCCAGCGGTTTCGGGTGGGCACGGTCAGGGATTGGGTGAGCCCGCGCTGATGGCCCTGACAGACAGCGTAAAGCAGGATATTCAGCAGGCGTACCGGGATCTGCTGGCAGGCAAGGAGATCCGGGCCCGGTATGGGCAGCGGCTGATGATTGCCGAGATTGCCCGCTACATGGGCGGAATCACCGAGAACGATGGCCAGCGCACGTCACCTCCGGCCACCTGTGTTGTAGAAGCCGGTACCGGTACCGGTAAAACCCTGGCGTATCTTATTGCCGCCATACCGGTTGCGAAGGCGCTGGGCAAAACCCTGGTCATCTCGACCGCAACGGTGGCGCTGCAAGACCAGATTGTGTTGAAGGACCTGCCGGATCTTCGCAAATACAGCAAGCTCGATTTCAGCTGGACCCTCGCCAAGGGGCGGGGCCGGTATCTGTGCATGTCGAGGCTGGAAGCGCGCCTGCATGATGAAGGCCATGGCGACAGCGATACCATGCCACTGTTTCTGCTGGACCAGCCCCCGGATGATGACACCACCAGCCGGGTGATGTTCGAGCGGATGCTGGCCACCTATGGTTCCCGGGAGTGGGATGGCGACCGGGACCACTGGCCCGAGCAGATACCGGATGATATCTGGCGCCAGGTCACGACCGATCACCGGCAGTGCACTAACCGGCACTGTGCCTATTTTGACAGCTGTGCGTTCTTCGATGCCCGCAAGGACCTGGATGATGCCGATATTGTGGTTGCCAATCACGATCTGGTCCTTGCCGATCTTGCCCTTGGGGGCGGAGCGATATTACCCGAGCCTGAAAACGTGCTGTTCATTTTTGATGAAGCCCATCACCTGCCGGATAAAGCGCTCAATCACTTTGCCGCTTCGGTACCGCTGAATTC
>Ga0209075_1001988_pt1 | contig 18647 bp, 15 predicted proteins | sample Stecom2011_FD_187523 | JGI IMG/M metagenome (GOLD analysis project Ga0209075, IMG submission 187523) | Agricultural soil microbial communities from Utah to study Nitrogen management - Steer compost 2011 (SPAdes) (version 2) | ecosystem: Environmental > Terrestrial > Soil > Agricultural land...
GCCCGGCACCGTTAACGTTATGGCATGGCATATTATTCCGGTGACACTATTCTCGGTTTTATTTGTCGTGGTAGGCGTGTCGTTTCGCACAGGGTGGCTGTATTGACGTGTGTCGGCCGCTTTGTCAAGGTTAATTAAGCGCGCAAACATGCTTTACCAAACGCCGGGATCTACACATGAAACTATTACAGGTAGGTATCGTTTTATTGTTGTTAACGGCATGCGGCACCATTAATGCAGTCGCGGTTGACGACAGCACAACACGGCAGAAGCTGCAAAGCGCAAAAACGTTTTGCAATGACCCATTGAGACCAGCCTGACAGACACAATACTGTTGCCTTACACTATCTATCGGCAGGTAAATGACGGCAGCATTCCTATTAAGTAAATAGGCACGGTGTGTTTAACCTTTATAGAAAAAGTGCTCTTGTCAGTGTTTTTATACCGCGCGCCTGTTTGTTAAAAAAAATAAAAATAACCCCCGGGCCAGGCACTAACGTTTAAATATTCCAGGCGGTCTGCTGTGGCGGACGTTTAGACGCCTGTGTTTGTGTGTCGGATGATTCTTACAGAAACTACCGCTATCAACACGGTGATGTGTAATGAATGGCGTTAAAGAAACTTGCTGAATATTGTGCAGGAAGCCCTCGAGTATAAGCGCCTAGCTTGTTAACTTGGCCTTTACTTGTTAAGTTCAAGCGTGAAAGCGCTATCGATTTCTTACGCGGATTCAAAAACCCAACTGATGTCGTGGTGCCATAAAGCGGGGCTCTTTATCCTTTCATCTTGCAGCGGGGTTGGCGGCAAACGGGTATTTACCGCCAACCTCGAGCGCAATTTTGTTAGGCTAATCATCATAAAATATTTTTTGGCCAGTACGGCCTAGCTACCGGCTGAACCTATCTGGCGGTCGGTCATTAATAATACGCTGCGGACTCACGAAACCATTGTTGGTATTTGAAAGTAGCAAGGTTAAATTGTATTTAGGCGCGCAGGTACACCGAGACGCTCTATGGTTTATAACAGGGTGATCCGTTAAGTCGATCACGGGATAATTTAGACGAGGCACACAGTAAAAATGTTACGACGTTTAATTGCTTTTACCGTAAGTGGTGTGGCGGTTGCGCTTTTAGGTTGCACAGCAACTTCTGATCCAGCGCCGCTGCAGGCACCTTGCTCGCCGGCTTGGTTTGATAGGGTAGAGTCCCAAGTGCCTACAGGGGATGGTCAAGGCCATGGGCCCGATGTGGGCTCTATGGAGTGGCGCTCGGTGGTTGAGTTTAAGCTGGGTATCAGAGGCTCTGAGCAGGTGCCCAGCGCCGAATCGATCCAGTGGTGTCATAAGATTGATGAGTTGGTGTTTGGCAAAAGTCATTAACCGATGCAGTTGCTCTGTGTTGTTTAACGGCCAAACCCACAGTGCACGACGCGCTTGATGTTTTGTTGTGATAATAGCTAAGTCGTTGATATTGCGTGGTTAATCTTTATTGAACAAAAGACTAATCGGTTAACGTGGCGCGCGGCGCCATGCTCCAGATAACAATAAAAACGCGGCTTAGGCACAGGGCGGTGGTGGGCCCACAAGGGGGAGTGCAATTTCTCAGTGATAATAACGGTGCTTGGTTTATACTGCCTATATGGCTGGCGTTGGACGGTCATGCTTTGCCCACAAGGGCTTATATCCGCCGTACATTCAAATGGAGTAAATAATGAATAATAAAATTATTGGTCTTATTCTTATTGTAATAGGTATTGCTTTGGCCGTATGGGGCTATAACGTTTACGAATCGGCCGGATCAAAAATTGGCAGAGTTTTAAGCGGCGACACTCCCATCGAGGCCTGGGTAGGTTTAGTGGGCGGCGCCATTTGTATAGTGGTTGGTATTTTTAAAGTAAAATAACACCCCTTAAGATCCCGAGTAACCCTGTTGCTTGGGAGCTTAACTCGTGTCTTGTCGTCTGCAGTCAGGTTAGTAGGTTAGTAGGTTAGTAGAAAAACAAAGTTTATCCGCAATAAAATACAATCTGTATTAACTGAAAGAGAAGCATAACCATGAGCGTAATAAAAGAATTTAAAGAGTTTGCCGTAAAAGGCAACGTGGTTGATATGGCCGTGGGTATTATCATCGGTGCAGCATTTGGCAAAATCATTTCTGTATTGGTGGCTGGTGTGGTGATGCCACCCATAGGCGTGTTGGTAGGTGGGGTGGACTTTTCTGACCTGGTTTATGTTATTAAAGAAGCCGTTGGTGATACCCCCGCGGTAGTGATCAGTTACGGTGAGTTTATTCAAACCCTTATCAATTTTATTATTATAGCGTTTGTTATTTTTATGGTGGTTAAGGGGATCAACCGATTAAAACGAAAGCAAGAACAAGCACCCCCGGCGCCTGCAGCGCCATCGGTTGAAGAAACTTTGCTAACTGAAATCAGAGACTTGCTAAAGGGCACCTCTCTTAATTAAGAATTGCCTCAGCGCGAGACCAAAACGTTCAGCCGTTAGGCGCTCTTTGCAGGCAATGGCCGTAGCCCTTGGCAAAAAGAGCAACGACGCGGATGGACGTTTTGGCCGCGCCCTTCGGGGCTTTCATTGCTTCCCGCTCTCTGCGTTGGCTTCGCTAGATGGGCAGTAAGCCCATCGTCGCAAACCCGCCTTGATAACGAAAAGCAATGAAGGCCAGAGGCGGTTCCGAATTAATAGAGGTGCCCCTAAGTCACAAGCAAAATAAATATGACTTGGTGATTTTGTATAAACGCATGCAGCGGCTGTTTTATTGGCCAGCTGCGTGCGCTTATTTGGAATCCGGACTAGCGTTTTTTTAATGTAACGGCTTACGGTTGTTTACGGGCTGTGTGGTTTTTATGGGTAGATCTGTGCCGCGTTTTTAAATTGGTTTGCGTATGAGTAGGCTCAACAAAAAGATACCGCCGATCGTGGTGGTTTTTGTATCTGGTTTGATCGTCTGGGGTGTGTCTAAACTTCCCTTAACCGTACATGTTGCGCCGCGCTTTTTATTCGGTTTGGCCGTGTTTATTTTAATGGTTGGTTTGGCGTTTATAGCATTAGGTATACGCTGTTTTTATCGAGCAAAAACAACGGTTAATCCGGCCAGTCCAGAGCAGGCATCGGTATTGGTTAGCTCGGGTGTTTATGCTGTAACGCGCAATCCTATGTATCTGGGTTTTGCTTTTATACTAATGGCATTATCAGTGTATTTGGCTTCGCCGTTATCAATAATGGGCGTTGTGGGTTTTATGGCTTATCTGACACGGTTTCAAATTTTGCCAGAAGAGCAAGCGTTAACCGAGGTCTTTGGCAAAGATTATAGTAACTATAAAGCCCGTGTTCGTAGGTGGTTATAACTCTTGGTGCTACCCGCATTGCGTAAACTTGGTTTGTCTTGTTGGTGCTGTGAACTGCAGCGGCGGAACTTAACACAAAGGCTGTTACGCTTTTAGGGCAAGACTTCTTGCGATCCTTAAAGCGACGGCTACGCTTTAGCCTAAGCCATTGTTGGCGAGCTGCCCATCAGATACGCCATTTTTGTTTACTGCTTCGTCGCTTTACCTACGGTAATTCTTGTGAGGTAAAACCAATGAATATGAGATTCAAGCTATTGATCATGCTGGGGCTTTTATCGGTGGTAGCGGCTCCGCTACAGGCCGATCAAGTACCCTCTAAAGCCGACAAAGTGCGGGACGCTCAGCGCCATGATAAAACACCACAACGGTACTTAGGTCCCAGTGTTATTAAGCCAAAAAACGATGCCAAACAAGCGCAACAGAGCTCGCGCGTTGTACAGGGAGTTAACCCCGATATGCGTGCCATGCCTAAAAAACCAACCCTTGAGCGTGTCGGTGATCAATTGACACCGCCGATCATTACCGACCCAGCCGGGGGGTATATATGTTGTGCTAGCAACGGCTCGCAAGGAGAGGACGTAAACGCCAACTTTGAGGTCAGTGGTGAGGGTTTGCCAGGGCACACCATTCGGGTGAGGGCCGCTTTAGATAACAGTGGGAACATTACTCAAATTAAAAATACCCGTACCACCGTTGCTGACGATGGCCACTGGAAGGTAAGAGGCTTTAGCCTCCAGATGTCTGGCGTTTGGACTAATTCTGCTGTAATTGAAGTCAATGCGACACAATACTTTGATGCGACTGAGGTTCGTCAACCCAATGGTGAGGCTCACGCCGAACCCGTGTATTTAAGGTTTCGCACCCCGAAACGGCGGCCAATGGGGCAGGCCGCTACCTCGCCAGGTGAGTAATGCCAGTGTTTTAGCAGCGGCTTTTTTGTTGTTTATCAAGCGCTTACAGTTTGATAAACAGGGGTAACCGAAGGTGTTTGGTTGCCCTTGGCTGGTTGTGAGTGGGCATAGAGCTTGGTTTTTGATATTGTTTTGGCAGCATTGCCACGATCATAAAGTGTTTTGCTTGGGTTAACGTTGTGCCTCGGGCGTAACCGGCACAATATAACGATCAGGCGTATATTTTTAAGCGTTATAAAAACGGCTATTAGCAAAAAAGCACCCTTCACACCGGATGCCTAATACTCCGCAGCGCGGTTATCAAGTAAAAGAGACATATAATGATTAAGTATTTAGCGAATCTATCTAACGGCAAGATCGTTTTGTGGTGTTACCTGATTTGGTATTGCGCAACGGTTTATTTTCATATGGATTACTCTATCCAAATATGGCTTAACTCGGTGGGTATCAGTGTTGTTATTGGCATTGCGCTGATGTTGAGCGTGTCTAAAGCGGGGGCCGACTTTTGGCAGGTGTTTAGGTTGTTTATGATGCCTTTTGCGGTTTCTAGCTACTCGTCATTAATTAAGGGCAAAGGTTTTATTTTTGTTTTTTCGCCCCATCTTAATGAGATTTTTGTATCGGCATCGGTTTGTTTGCTATTTTGTGTGTTGGTTTATGGCGTTAAATTATACGCTCACCGAGAAGCCTATAATTAAACGCCAAAAAAGTTTACTGGGTAATTAACACAGACAAAAAACAAGCTGCCTGCGTCGATATTTGTTGCTTTAACTGAGCTGGCAGTACGGCAATAAGCCAACTAGTCAGTAAGCGTACGGCGCAACAGTATTAAAAAACATAACTGCTGTTAATCCAATACGAGCGTCGTATGTCCAGCATAAAGCTGTGCATTTCGGGCTCCGAATAAGCGCCATCCCAAAGTGCGTCTGAATGCCCCAGTCCCTCGTAAGCGGTCACTTTTATGTTGTCAGCTGCTACTGCGCAGTGGTTAGGTATGTGAATATTTTTAAGGTTGATCCAGCCATCTGGGGTATGAGAATCATTGGTTCCTCCGAGCATCCAAACAGGCGATAGTGCCCCTGTAGTTTAAATTGCCCTAGAGTGTGTAGTTATTAATTTTGTTGGTACCTAAATGTGGGATAGAGTCTGGCCCAAGAAAATCCGTTTGCGCATTAATATTGTGTCCTGTGTAAATCGTCATGCTATGTTTACCGGCGGGTTGATGCAGTATCAAAGCATTGGCAGGGAGCCTAAATTTAAGCGTCTAGACAGGGCAAGGTGGTAACACTTGGTACAAGGGGCGGGTTGGGTGTTGGTTTGGTTTTACAAATACCACAACGCCCCATGGTTAGTGGGGCGTTGTGGTTTGCGGTGGCTTTAGTCAATGGGGCGGTTGCCCCTTAATAGCACGGCGAGATTTAAACCGCCGCTGGCAGATCCAGTAACCAAGTGGCAATGGTAAAGTAAATAATCACACCGACGCCATCGGCTATGGAGGTGATCAGCGGTGCGCTTGCCGAGGCTGGGTCTAAATTAAAGCGGCTCAGTACAAAGGGCAACGACATACCAATCACACTGCCGACAATAACAATAATTTGCATGGTCAAAGCCACCACCAAAGCGATCTCGACACCGCCGCGCCACACACCTAATGCCGATACCGCTGCGGCCATGGTTAAACCCAGTAAACCGGCAACGATAAACTCGCGGCCTAACATGCCGGCCCAGTCTTTTAAATGTACCTCTCCTGTGCCCAGTGCTCGCACCATAAGTGTTGCCGATTGTGAGCCGGCGTTGCCGCCGCTGTCGACCAATAGGGGTAAGAAAAACACCAGTGCGATATAGGCCGATATAGTGTCTTCAAAATAAGCGATACCGGCACCAGAGAAAATATTACCAAATACCAGCAGCACCAGCCAAAAAACTCGCTTTTGGTACAGCACTTTTATGCTGGCATCTTTTATGTTGCCCACTAAACTGGCAACGGCACCGGTTTTATGAAAGTCTTCGCTGGCCTCTGCCGCGGCTATGTCCATGGCATCGTCATGGGTAATGATGCCCAGCATTTTGCCTTCGCTGTTGATGACGGGCAAGGCCATTAAGTCGTACTTAGAGATAAGCTGCACGGCGACTTCTCGTGGTGCCTCGGCCTGAACCGCAATCGGCTTTTGCGTCATGATGTCGGTAATGATGGCCAATGGTTTGGCAACAATAAGATCGCGCAGTGAGATGGTACCTATCAGCTGATTCTTTTTGTTAACAATATAAGCTTGGTAAATAATTTCTTTATCGGCCGCCGATCGTTGTAATAAAGCAATCGCCTGAGATGCGGTTATGTTGCCGTCAAGCTGCGCATAATCAGAGGTCATCACCGAGCCGGATTGGATTTCTTTGTACGAGGCTAAGCGCCATATATCCTCGCGCTCGGCTCTGGCGATTTGCGACATGAGCTTTGACTGTTCGGCGGGGCTTAGTGTGTTAAATAAGTCGGCCCGCTCATCGGGGGGCATATGCAAAAACAAATCGATAAAATGCTCGGGCGCCATGACGGTGGCAATGGCGGTTTGCTTGCCGGCGGTAAAGTAGCTGAATATCTTTTCGCGCTCTGTGGTATCGGTCAGCAACAATAACTGGCAGACATCAAGATCATCAAAGTCGGCCACCGCACTGCTGATGTCGGCAGGGTGAAATTGCGTTAGCAACTCGGCCAGCTCGCTCTGTGATTGGTTGTTGTCATCTCTGCTGATGATGTTTTGTAACGTTATCTCTAGATTGTTTTCAGTCATAACACAACCTCTGTCGTTAAAGCGCGATCAAATAAGAATAGGGCCAGTGAGGGCAAGAACTTGCCATGGTGCGTGTAGCGTTGGCTGCCGGTGCTGGTGGGTCGCCGTGGCTGTTGTGTGTTACTGCTAAGAGTGTATAGGTAGTTGCCTTGTTATGCTCAGCTTCTGCACCGCTAAATGCATTTTTTGCGTTGTTGTTTGGGCGAGCCGGGGGCCGCTTAAAACAAACACTCTTGCCGGTGCGCTGGGGCGGCCCAAAATTGTCCGCCAATGGGACCAACGGCGTTTGCGTAACGGCGGCAAAATATGACCGTAATGGCGTTTTGGCCGAGTTTAAACGATGCTGACAACGCATGCGCCGCTCCTGTTTGGTGGGGCGAGTGCGCTATGGTCTAACGATCAGAAAGTAATAGACGGGTAAACAAAGCAAGTGGTGTCGAGTGTTGGCTTGTTATAAGCCGCCGGCACCCAATGGGCTGCTTTGCTAGTGTCGAATAACGTAGGAATGATGTTGCTGACAAATGGGCGGTGAGCGTGCTTCATTGCCTTGTTACTCTGCCAGGCAGAATAACAAAAAATGTTTTACTGCGCGGCTAACGTCTTTTTAGTAAGACAGCTAAATGTCTACAGCGACCTGATGGTTTGCCCATAGGGGCCCTCGCAATGGCTAAATTCGCGGCCATGCTACACGGCAAAAATATTATGTCAACGCCTGTGGCAAGGTTGCCCGGTATTGGCTCGCTGTAGCGGCTAGCGCAGGTGTGAGAGGCTAATAGCGCGGGCTTGGATAACGGCCCGCGCTATTAAACGGCGGTGCTTTAGGGCAGGCGCTGACATTGGTACACGGTAAAGTGTTGCCGGCCGTCGGTTATGCTAGAGGAGGGTACCACCGTGTCGCCGCCAAGGCGCGCGGCCTCGTTGCGGGCGATGGTGGACAGCTCTTGGCTGATTTTATTTTGACTGCGAGAAAACGGCCCCATGCCCTTCATTACGCTGGCTGTCACGTGGCTTAGCTGTTGGCATTCGGTAATGTCCTGCGGGGCGCCAAGGACGACTTGCTGCGCCTCGTCCTCTAGCTCAACCCAGCTGCAACCGGCCAGCAAAGTAAAAGCTGCCAGCAGGCATAAGGGCTTGGTCATAATAACTCCTAAAGTGTCTCTGCCGAGCTGTCCCAGCCAAGGTTTTTAACAATGCGGGCAATTGGCTCTGCTTGGTTCATGGTGTAAAAGTGTAGCCCAGGGGCGCCGTTCTCGAGCAGAGTTTCGCACAGCTCGCTCACCAGCTCTGTGCCAAAGTCTCGCAGTGCCTCGGGATCGTGCTGATAGCTTTCTAGACGCTTGCGCAGCCAGCGCGGTATGTCGGCGCCGCAGGAGTCAGAAAACCGCATTAAATTGTTAAAGTTAATAATGGGCATGATACCGGGGTAGATCGGTTTATCGATACCTACTTTGGCACATTGGTCTAAAAAATAAAAATACGCGTCGGGGTTATAAAAGTACTGGGTGATACCACTGTCTGCACCGGCATCAAACTTGCCTTTTAAGTAGCGTATATCGTCTTCGTAGCTTTTAGCCTGGGGGTGGATCTCGGGGTAGGCGGCTACCTCTAGCTCAAAGCTGTCGCCAAAGTGCTGGCGGATAAACGCCACCAGCTCGTTGGCGTACACCAGCTGATACGAGCCCCCTATGCCAGAGGGCATATCGCCGCGCAGCGCCACCACCCGATCAATGCCAGCGTCGCGGTACTCGCTCAGCAACGCTTTAATGTCGTCGGCGTCGTCGCCGCCAAACGATAAATGCGGCGCTACCGGCGTGTCTAGGGCATTAAACTGTTTTACCAGGTTTTTTGTATTGTCGCGGGTCGAGCCGCCCGCGCCGTAGGTTACAGAGAAAAAGTCTGGCTCAAACTCGGCCAGCGCATCGCGGACCTCGGCAAGCTTTACTCTTCCGGCGTCTGTTTTAGGCGGAAAGAACTCAAAGCTCAAGCGTAAAGAATCATCACTCATGGTCATGTCCGTTTATGTATTAGTACTTATAGCTGTCGGGTTTGTAAGGGCCGTTGATGGCCACGCCAATGTAGTCGGCCTGCTCGGGGCGCAGTTGCGTAATAACGCCACCAAAGCCCTCGACCATATGGCGCGCTACCTCTTCATCAAGCTGCTTGGGCAGTACCTTAACGTACACATTTTGTGCTTTGTCGGCGGCCGGCAGATTGGCAAAGGCTTTGTCGTATAAATAAATTTGCGCCAATACTTGGTTGGCAAACGAGCCATCCATGATGCGCGATGGGTGGCCGGTGGCGTTGCCTAGGTTGACCAAGCGGCCCTCTGACAGCAGCAACAAGTGATCGCCGGCTTCGCGGTTGCGATAAATTTTGTGAACCTGTGGTTTAACTTCTTCCCATTCCCAGTTCTCGCGCATAAAGGCGGTGTCGATCTCGTTATCGAAGTGGCCGATATTGCACACTACCGCGGCGTTTTTTAGGGTTTGTAACATGGCCGAATCACACACGTTGGTGTTGCCGGTGGTGGTGACTAATAAATCGGTTTTGCCCAGCACCTCTAGGTTAATGTCGGCCGCTTTGCCAGTGTTAACGCCATCGATGTAAGGCGATACCACCTCAAAGCCATCCATGCACGCTTGCATGGCACAGATCGGATCTATCTCGGTGACCTTTACGATCATGCCCTCTTGGCGCAGCGATGCGGCCGAGCCTTTACCCACATCACCATAGCCGATAACCAGCGCTTTTTTACCCGACAGCAGGTGGTCGGTACCGCGTTTAATGGCGTCGTTTAAGCTGTGACGACAGCCGTACTTGTTGTCGTTTTTACTTTTGGTAACGGCATCGTTGACGTTGATGGCGGGCACCTTAAGGGTGCCTTTGTTGAGCATCTCTTGTAAGCGGTGTACCCCGGTGGTGGTTTCCTCTGAGATGCCGTGAATACGGTTTAGCAAATCGGGGTACTTCTCGTGCACCAGCGCGGTTAAGTCGCCGCCATCGTCCAAAATAATGTTGGCATCCCAGATCTCGCCATCTTTAACGATGGTTTGCTCGATGCACCACCAGAACTCTTCTTCGGTTTGCCCCTTCCAGGCAAACACCGGCACACCAACGGCGGCGATGGCAGCGGCGGCGTGATCCTGAGTCGAGAAAATATTACAGCTCGACCAGCGCACCTCGGCGCCCAGAGCGATCAAGGTCTCGATCAGCACCGCGGTTTGAATGGTCATGTGGATACAGCCCATGATCTTAGCGCCGGCCAGCGGTTGCTGGTGGGCGTACTGGGAGCGCAGCGCCATCAGGGCTGGCATCTCGCCCTCGGCAATATCGATCTCGCGACGGCCCCACAGGACCAGTTTTTGAAACTCTTCGGCCGAGTTGGCAGCGACTTTGTAGTCGGTAAAGGTGGTTGCTGTGTTCATAGTGTCTCCGCTGTATGGTGGTTTAAGAGTTTGCCCTGTGGGCACCCTTGGACGCATGTTTGCATTCTGTTGTGAGCCTTGGCAGCTTGGCTGCCGTGCTTATAAATACTGTTTAAGCAGTTCGGCTTTGTCGGTTTTTTCCCAGGTAAAGTCCGGTAGCTCGCGGCCAAAATGGCCGTAGGCGGCGGTTTGGCGATAAATAGGACGCTTCAGGTCGAGCATCTGGATTAATCCACGGGGGCGCAGATCAAAATGCTGGCGCACCAGTGTGACTATCTCTGAGTCGGGCAGTTTGCCGGTGCCAAAGGTGTTGACGGCAATCGAGGTGGGCTCGGCCACACCAATGGCATAAGACACCTGGATCTCGCAGCGCCTGGCAAGGCCGGCGGCAACGATATTTTTGGCCACATAACGGCCGGCGTAGGCCGCCGAGCGATCGACCTTAGAGGGATCCTTGCCCGAGAAAGCCCCGCCGCCATGGCGCGCCATGCCGCCGTAGGTGTCGACGATGATTTTGCGCCCGGTTAAACCGCAGTCGCCCACCGGGCCGCCAATAATAAATTGGCCGGTGGGGTTGATGTGGTACAAGGTATTGTCGTGCAGCCACTCGGCGGGCAGTACCGGTTTAATGATCTCCTCGCGCACCGCCTCTTGTAGATCGGCCAGGCTAATATCTGGGTTGTGCTGCGTGGACAGCACCACCGCATCGATGGCAATGGGTTTGCCGTTTTCATAGCGCAGCGTGACCTGGCTTTTAGCGTCGGGGCGCAGCCAGCCGAGCTGGCCACTTTTGCGCAGCTCGGCTTGTTTTTCTACCAGCCGGTGAGCGTAGTAAATGGGCGCTGGCATCAGCACTTGGGTTTCATCCGAGGCGTAGCCAAACATCAGGCCCTGGTCTCCTGCGCCCAAGTCTTTATCGTCGGCTTCATCGACGCCCACGGCGATATCGGGCGACTGCTTGCCAATGGCATTGAGTACCGCACACGAGGCGCCATCAAAGCCTACATCCGAGCTGTTATAGCCAATATCCAAAATAACCTGCCGTATCAGATCTTCTAAATCGACGTAGGTTGAGGTGCGCACCTCGCCCGCAACAATCGCCATGCCGGTTTTAACGAGGGTCTCGACCGCTACGCGGGATTCGGGATCGTCTTTTAAAATAGCGTCCAATACCGCATCGGATATTTGGTCGGCTAGTTTGTCGGGATGGCCTTCCGATACCGACTCGGAAGTAAACAGTGCGTATTCGGCCATAGCGTAGCTCCTGCTAAGCAGTTAAAGGATTTATAAATTGGGTTTAAAAAATTGTCGCAGCTGCACCTGAAACCCATTGCGCAGTGCGATGTACAAGCTTTGGCCTTCGTTTAGGCCGGCCTCGGTGGCCCAATCGGTAAAATCGGCAGGCTCAAAGCCCTGCCACAAATCACCGCAATTAACCCGCGCCCAATCCTGCTCGTGACGACACAAGTCGGTGACAATTAATGCCCCACCTGGGGTTAAGGTGCGGCTTAAATCTTTAAAAATAGTGGCCGGCGATGGCGTGTGGTGCAGCACCATATTAATGATAATGCAGTCGGCCAGTACCCGGTGTTGGGCTAACTGTGCGGTATTACCCAAAATAAATTCGACATTGGTGAGCCCCGCCGTTTGCGCCGTCGCGCGCGAGTGGGCGAGCATCTCGGCGGCGTTATCGAGCGCCACCACATGGGTAAAGCGACGCGCCAACACGGGCAAAAACTCGCCTTGGCCCGGGCCCACCTCGAGCGCCAAATGGCGGCTGGGTAGCGGCGTGTTGTGTAACAGCTGCGCCACTTGCTCGCCGTACACGGGGTAGCTGGCGATCAGATCTTGCTGGGCGCGAAACTTATCGGCGTTGGCGGCAAAAAACTGTTGCGACGTGGCGGCCCGCTCGCTGGCAATGGCGACGCACTGAGCGCGAATATCGGCGCGTAACTCCAGCTGGTCGACGCTGCGAAACAGCGCCTGCTGCAAGGGCGCTAATGGCTGCGCTGGGTCGATCATGGCGCGGCGGTAAAAAATCGAGTTGCCCTCGCGCCGGGTGGTGGTCAGCCCCGCGCTGGTGAGCAGCTTTAGGTGATGGCTCATGCCCGATTGGCCCACCGCAAAAATACGCGCAAGCTCCGATACCGCGTAAGAATTTTGTGCCAACACGGCCAAAATCTCCACGCGCAAAGGTTCGGCCGCGGCTTTCAGTTGCGCGGCTAAGGTCTCTGAGCTGGAGGAGTCGGAAAGGGCCGCTAAAGCCGATGAATTTGTCATGGCGGCATAATAGCAGCCATGGCGATCTATATCAAAATGTTTTGATATAGATCGCTCGGTTTACGCTAAAAACCCCTCTTGAGGCGTCGGTGCCTTTACTGATGGCGCCGGTTGCGAGAGAATACTTCACCATTTGTGGTGCCTTCGAGCGGGGCGCACGATCATCCCCCCGCCGACTAGCCCAGATCGACAAGGTTGCGCAAAACTAATTTAGGCCCACTAGAGGTCACAACTGAACTCACTATCGCTATTTTTTAAGGAGCCTTGACCCCTATGCCGTCTCGCTATGAACTTGCAAACGCTATCCGTGCACTGAGTATGGATGCCGTACAAAAAGCCCAAAGTGGCCACCCCGGCGCCCCCATGGGCATGGCCGATATCGCCGAAGTCCTGTGGAACGACTTCTTACAACACAACCCCAACAATCCGCACTGGAGCGATCGCGACCGTTTTGTCTTGTCCAACGGTCACGGTTCGATGTTGGTGTACTCGCTACTGCACTTGTCCGGCTACGATTTACCCATGGACGAGCTGAAAAACTTCCGTCAATTACACTCTAAAACCCCGGGTCACCCAGAGCTGGGTTACACCCCAGGGGTCGAGATCACCACCGGCCCGCTGGGCCAGGGTATCAGTACCGCCGTTGGTATGGCGCTGGCCGAGCGTATGCTGGCAGCGCAATTTAACCGCGACGGGCACGATATTGTCGACCATTACACCTACTGCTTTTTAGGTGATGGTTGCTTAATGGAAGGTGTATCCCACGAGACTTGCTCGCTGGCCGGTACCCTTAAGTTGGGCAAACTGATCGCGTTTTGGGACGACAACGGCATCTCGATTGACGGTAAAGTCCAAGGTTGGTTTACCGACGACACGCCAAAACGTTTTGAAGCCTACGGCTGGCACGTGATCGCCGATGTTGACGGTCACGACCCAGAGGCCATCAAACAAGCCATTGAAGCGGCCCAAGCCGAAACCGGCAAACCCACTTTAATTTGCTGTAAAACCATCATCGGCTTTGGCTCGCCCAACAAATCCGGCTCGGAAACCAGCCATGGCTCGCCGCTGGGCGATGACGAAGTGGCAGCCACGCGTAAGTTTCTTAACTGGACGCCGGGGCCGTTTGAGATTCCCGCCGACATCTACGCCGGTTGGGACGCCAAAGACAAAGGCGCCCAAGCCGAGCAAAGCTGGAACGACAAGTTTGCCGCCTATAAAACCGCTTACCCGGCCGAGGCGGCCGAGTTTGAGCGCCGCGTGATCAAAGGCGAGCTGCCGGCAGACTTTGCCGCCAAAGCCGATGAGTTTATTCAGGCGTGTCACAACAACCCTGAAAAACTGGCCTCGCGTAAAGCCTCGCAAAACACCATCGCCGCTTACAATAAGCTGCTGCCAGAAATGGTGGGTGGCTCGGCCGACTTAGCCGGCTCTAACCTGACGATTTGGGATGGCTCTAAAGCGGTTACTGGCACAGACGCCAGCGGCAACTACATCTACTACGGCGTGCGCGAGTTTGGTATGAGCGCGATCATGAACGGCATGAGCGCCCACGGTGGCTTTATTAACTACGGCGCCACCTTCTTGATGTTCCAACAGTACGCCGCTAACGCAGTGCGCATGTCGGCGCTGATGAAGTTGCGCAACGTGTTTGTCTACACCCACGACTCGATTGGTCAGGGTGAAGATGGACCCACGCACCAGCCGATCGAAGTGCTGGCCACTTTGCGCATGACGCCTAACCTCAACACATGGCGGCCCTGCGACGCCACTGAAACAGCGGTAGCTTGGAAATCCGCCATCGAGGCGCAAGATCGCCCCAGCGCCTTAATCTTTTCCCGTCAGGGCATCGATACCGTTGCCCGCGCCGACGAGCAAGTGGCCAACATCGCCAAAGGGGGTTATATCTTAAAAGATTGCGCCGGCACCCCCGAGCTGATCTTGATTGCCACCGGCTCTGAGGTACCCGTCACCGTGCAAGCGGCCGAGCAGCTTAGCGCTGCCGGTAAAAAAGTACGGGTGGTCTCTATGCCAAGCACCAGCGTGTTCGATCAGCAAGACGCCGAGTATCGCGAGTCGGTATTGCCCTTAGAGGTCTCGGCCCGAGTGGCGGTAGAGACCTCACACGTCGACTTCTGGTACAAATACGTCGGCATCGACGGCCGTGTAGTGGGTATGAGCACCTTTGGCGAGTCAGCCAAAGGCCCAGACCTACTAGAGTACTTTGGCTTTACCGTGGACAACATTGTTGCCACCGCACAAGAGCTGCTCGATTAAGTCTTGTCAATTAACCACACCGCCGCCTGGCGGTGTGGTTCTTTTCTGTTTAGTGGATGATGGCCGCGGTGATTAAAAGAGCACAGCAAACCTTTGCCCGCTCTTGCGTACGGCTCTCAAACTCTTATTTAAACTCTTTTATATCGTAACGTTAGTTGCTTAAACGCATGACTATTTGGAGCCATACATGAACGTAAAACTGATGAAAGATCAGGACTTAGCCGGCAAGCGGGTGCTGATTCGGCAAGACTTAAACGTGCCCCTTGAAGACGGCAAAATTACCAGCAGCGTGCGCATTCAAGCCTCAGTGCCCACCATCAAAGCGGCGCTCGATGGCGGCGCCAAAGTAATGCTGATGTCCCACTTGGGTCGCCCCGATGAGGGCGTCTATGATGCAGCCGCATCGCTTGCCCCGGTAGCTGCCGAGCTGAGCAAACTGCTGGGCCGCGACGTGCCGTTAATAAAAGACTGGGTCGATGGCGTCGATATGGGCAGCGCCGATGTGGTGTTGCTCGAGAACGTTCGTTTTAACCTAGGCGAACAAGCCAACGACGACACCTTAGCGAAAAAAATGGCCGCTCTGTGCGACCTGTTTGTGATGGACGCCTTTGGCACCGCGCACCGGGCTCAGGCGTCAACCCACGGCGTGGCCAAATACGCTCCGGTAGCCTGCGCCGGCCCGCTGCTGGCCAGCGAGCTGGACGCGCTGGGCAAAGCGCTGGACAAACCCGCTCGCCCTCTGGTGGCCATTGTGGGCGGCTCTAAAGTCTCTAGCAAACTCAGTGTGTTGGATGCTCTGTCGAAAATTGCCGACACCTTGGTGGTGGGCGGTGGTATCTCAAACACCTTTGTTGCCTCGGCCGGTAACGAGGTGGGCAACTCGCTGTACGAGGCCGACTTAATTCCCGAGGCAAAACGTCTGCGCGAGAGCACCGACGTGATTTTTGCCACCGATGTGCGCACCACCAAAGATGGCTTTAGCGACTGGAGTCACGACAGCAAAACCGAAGTTAAAAATGTCAGCGATATTCAGGCCGATGAAGAGATCATCGACTATGGCCCCGAGACAGCGGCGCGGGTGGCCGAGATCATTAAAAATGCCAAAACGGTGTTGTGGAACGGCCCGTGCGGCGTGTTTGAGTACGACGCGTTTGCTCAGGGCACCGAGGTGATCTCGCGCGCTATTGCCGAGAGCGATGCTTTTTCGGTGGCCGGCGGTGGCGATACTCTGGCCGCGATCGACAAGTGGAACTTGGCCGATAAAATCAGCTACATCTCCACCGGTGGCGGTGCGTTTTTAGAGTTTGTTGAAGGTAAAAAACTGCCTGCGGTCGAGATCTTAGAAGAGCGTGCTAAAGGTTAACCACCCGATCGCGCAGTGCAACAAGGCGAGCTTAGCGGCTCGCCTTTTTTTGTGGTTGCCAACAGTGCCGCTAGCATTAAAGGGTAACGCAATGGCCAATAAACCCACGGCACCTGCGCGGCCAGTTAACTCGGCTATGCTTAAACCATTACCCTAATGGTTTTTTATGGTGTGGGTAAACGTGTAGTTGGGCGGTTTTATAAGGTAATCGCGGTTTTAAAGCCAGTGAAAATACCTGGAACGAGGCCGAAGGCAAAGCTAAGTTTGTCGACTCCAGTGACACAGGGTTTTTAAAGGTATCGTTTTTTGGGCCCTTTTACGGCTCTTACATAGTGTTTGAGCTGGACGATGATTATCAGTATGCCTTTGTCGCTGGGCCAAACACAGATTACTTATGGCTGTTGGCACGCCAACCCACCGTGCCAGAGGAGCTGCTGCAGTTGTTTTTACGCCGCGCCAAAGCGCTGGGCTTTGCCACCGAGCAGCTTATCTATGTGGATCAGCAACGCCCACACTGAACAAAAAGTTGCGCTTAAGCTCGCCACGCTTTAACGGTAAAGCGTGTGGTTTTTATCGGGCCGGCAATAGCGCCGGCAAAAAATTAATGCCCATGGCACAACAAAACCCCAGCCCAGCGCGATCGCCAACAACCCCCGCCAGGGTGGCGGCGACAAGTGCGCAGCGCCTAACTTTACACCGGCGTAATAGCTAATGGGCGCCACTGTCGCGGCCAATAAAATCGCAACCCGCGGGTAGGCCGACAACCAATACAGCGAGTGATTGACGGTGGTGGCAAACAACACCCAAAGGCACACCAGCCAAACCGGCGCAAGCGCAATAGGCGGCAATAGGATAACGCCGGCGGGCAAAAACTGTATGAGCCCTAAACTGCTTAACAGCCCATCCCACAAAGTACCCGTCAGCGCCATGGCGCCAAACAGATACCATTCGCGCCACGAGTGCTGCATAAAAATACTGTGCAGCAACAACACACACAGGGTGTACCCCAGCGCCGCTAAAGAGCCGTTTAACAGGCAGACAAACCAGCCCACCTGAAACAGCAACATGTTAACCATCAGCTTTAAGGCAGCGCTATTACGCCACAGTTTAATGGTGGTGTTACTAACGATAACTTATACGCCATTGCGGTTTACTCAGTAAAAATTGTCCGGTGCCAATCACCCGCTTGCTAAAGCCGCCCTCGCAGTAGCTTAAATAGTATTGCCACATACGAATAAACGTATCGCTAAAACCCAGCGCTTTTACCTCGTTCAGTTGGCTGTTAAAACGTTGCCGCCAGTGGGCTAACGTTAATGCATAGTCTTCGCCGATCTCTTCCATGCTGATCATTTGCAAATCGGTGTGGCGGCTAATCTGGCTGGTGATTTCGCGATCGCTGGGCAGGCAGCCGCCGGGGAATATGTATTTTTGAATAAAGTCCACGGAGTCGCGAGCGTATTGGTAGCGCTGATCGGGTATGGTGATCGCCTGCAATAACATTAATCCGTGGGGCTTAAGTAGCTGTGCGCAGCGGGTAAAATACTCGCGGTAGTATTCATGTCCCACCGCCTCAATCATCTCAATGGATACCAGCTTGTCGTAGCTGCCGCTTAGCTTGCGGTAGTCTTGGCACAATACCGTTACCCGATGGTCTAAACCGGCCAGTGTCACCTGTTGGCAAGTGTGTTGGTATTGCTCGGCAGAGAGCGTTGTGGTGGTTACCCGGCAGCCGTAATGGCGCGCGGCATAAATGGCCAATGCGCCCCAGCCGCTGCCTATCTCAAGCAGGTGATCATTTTCTGTAAGCGCTAATTTTTGGCAAATGTTGTCGATTTTTGCCAAAGACGCTTCTTCTAGGGTTGTGTTTTTACTGGCAAAGCGCGCGGCAGAGTACATCATGGTGGGGTCGAGAAACAGCGAGAAAAACGGATTGCTTAAATCGTAATGGGCGGCGATATTGGCGCGGGCGTTATCCTCTGTGTTGCGCCGTGACCAATGGTAAAGTTTTTCTAATAACCGGCCCAAGCCAAAGCCTGTGCTATCGACATGGTTAAGCAGGTTAAGGTTGGCACACATTAAACGGGTTAATGCGGTTAGGTTGGGTGAGCTCCAAGTGCCTGCCATAAAAGCCTCAGCCGCGCCGATGGAGCCGGCCAGCATAAAACTGCGATAGGCGCTGGCACTGTTGACGATGATATGAGCGTGATACTCGGGCGCTGCATCGGCGTCGCCAAAGTAGGCGATC
>Ga0209075_1001989_pt1 | contig 18645 bp, 22 predicted proteins | sample Stecom2011_FD_187523 | JGI IMG/M metagenome (GOLD analysis project Ga0209075, IMG submission 187523) | Agricultural soil microbial communities from Utah to study Nitrogen management - Steer compost 2011 (SPAdes) (version 2) | ecosystem: Environmental > Terrestrial > Soil > Agricultural land...
CTATCGCGACGGCCCCGCGCAGCGCGCCGGCCTGCAGCCCGGGGACCTGATCCTGCGCATGGATCAGCAAGCCATCGCCGATGGTCGCACCGCCATGAACCAGGTGGCCCGCACCCGCCCCGGCCAGCAGATCAGTATCGAGATCCTGCGCAACGGCAAGCCGCTGACCCTGACGGCGGAAGTGGGCCTGCGCCCGCCGGTGGCGTCCAGCACGGAACGGCCCTGACGCCCGAAAAAACCGGACGACGGGCTGTAGGAGCGACTTTAGCCGCGATCGGGGAACATCGGCGGCTGAAGCCGCTCCTGCAGAAAAGCGGTAGCCGCCAGCCGCGTTCTGTCTATCTCAAGCACACAGGTCACGCAGCGCCGCGATCAGCGCCTGGTTCTGCGCCGGCGCGCCTACCGTGATGCGCAGGAACTGGGCGATGCGCGGCTGCCTGAAGTGACGCACGATCACGCCCTGCTCGCGCAGGGCGGCTGCCAGCTCACCCGCGTCGCGCGCCGGATGACGGGCGAACACGAAGTTGGCCGCCGAGGGGAGTACCTCGAAGCCCAACCCGCTCAGCTCGGCCGCCAGCTCCTCGCGGCTGTCGATGACCTTGCGGCAGCAGGCCTCGAAGTACTCGCGGTCCTCGAAGGCGGCCGCGGCACCGGCGATGGCCAGGCGGTCCAGCGGGTAGGAGTTGAAGCTGTTCTTGATGCGCTCCAGCGCCTCGATCAGCTCCGCATGCCCCACCGCCAGGCCAACCCGCAGCCCGGCCAGGGAACGGGACTTGGACAGCGTCTGGGTGACCAGCAGGTTCGGATAACGGTCGACCAGGGCGATGGCGCTCTGGCCGCCGAAGTCCACGTAGGCCTCGTCGATCACCACCACGCTGTCGGGGCTGGCCTTGAGCAGCTGCTCGATCTCGGCCAGGGACAGCAGCCGGCCGGTGGGCGCGTTCGGGTTGGGAAAGATGATGCCGCCGTTGGGACGGGCATAGTCCTCGACGCGGATGCGGAACTCCTCATCCAGCGCCACGGTTTCAAAGTCGATGCCGTACAGGCCGCAATACACCGGATAGAAGCTGTAGGTCACGTCCGGGAACAGTACCGGCTGCTCGTGCTGGAACAGGCCGTGGAAGATGTGCGCCAGCACCTCGTCGGAACCGTTGCCGACAAACACCTGCTCGGTCCGCACGCCATGGTAGTCGGCCACCGCCTGTTTCAGGCGCTCGCCGTTCGGGTCGGGATACAGTCGCAGTCCATCGCCCAGCTCGGCCTGCATGGCGGCCAGGGCCTTCGGCGAGGGCCCGTAGGGGTTCTCGTTGGTGTTGAGCTTGACCAGCCGGCTCAGCTTGGGCTGCTCACCTGGCACGTAGGGCACCAGGTCCTTGACGAAAGGGCTCCAGAATCGGCTCATCGCCCTTCTCTCCTCGAATCGGTTCGGTTTGGCCGGGGTGGCCAGGGCCACCCGGCGACTTCAGTTCTTGATGCGGTATTCGGCGCTGCGCGCGTGGGCGGTCAGCGACTCGCCGCGCGCCAGCACCGAGGCCACCTTGCCCAGCTCCGAGGCGCCCTCGGCCGAGCAGTGGATGATCGAGGAGCGCTTCTGGAAGTCATACACGCCCAGCGGCGAGGAGAAGCGCGCGGTGCCGGAGGTGGGCAGCACGTGGTTCGGGCCTGCACAGTAGTCGCCCAGCGCCTCGGCGGTATAGCGACCCATGAAGATGGCGCCGGCGTGGCGGATCAGCGGCAGGTACTGGTCGGGATTCTCTACCGACAGCTCCAGGTGCTCGGGGGCGATGCGGTTGGCCACTTCGATGGCCTGTGCCATGTCGGCCACCTGGATCAGCGCGCCACGGCCCTGGATCGAGGTGCGGGCGATCGCCTCGCGCTCCAGGGTCGGCAGCAGCTTCTCGATGCTGGCCGCCACGCGATCCAGGAAGTCGGCGTCCGGGCTGACCAGGATGGCCTGGGCGTCCTCGTCGTGCTCGGCCTGGGAGAACAGGTCCATGGCGATCCAGTCCGGATCGGTCTGGCCGTCGCAGACCACAAGGATTTCCGACGGGCCGGCGATCATGTCGATGCCGACCTTGCCGAACACGTGACGCTTGGCGGTGGCCACGTAGATGTTGCCGGGGCCGACGATCTTGTCCACCGGCGGCACGCTCTCGGTGCCATAGGCCAGCGCGGCCACGGCCTGGGCGCCACCGATGGTGAACACGCGGTCCACGCCGGCGATGGCGGCGGCGGCCAGCACGATTTCATTGAGTTCGCCACGCGGGGTCGGCACCACCATGACCACCTCGGGCACGCCGGCAACCTTGGCGGGAATGGCGTTCATCAGCACCGAGGAGGGGTAGGCCGCCTTGCCGCCCGGCACGTACAGGCCGGCGCGGTCCAGCGGGGTGACCTTCTGGCCCAGCACGGTACCGTCGGCCTCGGTGTAGGTCCAGGATTCCTGACGCTGCTTCTCGTGGTAGCTGCGGATGCGCGCCGCGGCGGTCTCCAGCGCCTGGCGCTGCTCCGGAGTGATGCGCTCCAGCGCTTGTTCCAGACGCGCGCGGGGCAGGATCAGTTCAGGCATGGAGGTGGCTTCGACACCATCGAAACGCCGGGTGTATTCCACCAGCGCGGCATCGCCACGGCTGCGCACGTTGGCGATGATCTCCAGCACGCGCTGATTGACCGTATCGTCGGAAACGCTTTCCCAGCTCAGCAGGTGATCCAGGTGTCGGGCGAAGTCCGGATCAGCGGCGTTGAGTCGACGCAGGGAAAGATCAGCGGTCATGGCAGGCCTCATCAATTGGCTATGGCTCGGGCGTCGCTAGACTATCAAGCCTACTGCGGAGACGCCCGAGAAAAAGGCTATGAGGCGCATAGGCTGGGCTTTCGGCCGGCGTGGGACAACGCCGGCCGGTCGGTTAGCCGTGGTGTCGCTCGACCGCCTCGCGCAGGGTCTCGATCAGCGCCTGGATGCGGGCGTGTTTCATCTTCATGGACGCCTTGTTGACGATCAGCCGCGAGCTGATGGTGGCGATCAGTTCCTGGGGCTCCAGGCCGTTGGCGCGCAGGGTGTTGCCGGTGTCGACCACGTCGATGATCTTGTCGGCCAGGCCCACCAGCGGCGCCAGCTCCATGGAGCCGTACAGCTTGATGATGTCCACCTGGCGGCCCTGTTCGGCGTAGTAGCGCTTGGCCACATTGACGAACTTGGTGGCCACCTTCAGGCGCCCCCTGGGCTCGGACGCGCCGACCTTGCCGGCGGTCATCAGCTTGCAGTTGGCGATCTTCAGGTCCAGCGGCTCGTACAGGCCCTGCCCGCCGAACTCCATCAGCACGTCCTTGCCGGCCACCCCCAGATCGGCGGCGCCCTGCTCCACGTAGGTGGGCACGTCGGTGGCACGCACGATCAGCAGGCGTACGTCCTCCAGAGAGGTGGGGATGATCAGCTTGCGGCTCTTGTCCGGGTTCTCGGTGGGCACGATGCCGGCCTCGGCCAGCAGCGGCAGGGTATCGTCGAGAATACGGCCCTTGGACAGCGCGATGGTGAGCATGGTGGGTCCCTGCAAGGATTAGTTGGGCACGCGACGGATCTTGGCGCCCAGCAGCTGGAGCTTTTCCTCGATGCACTCGTAACCACGGTCGATGTGGTAGATGCGGTCGATCAGCGTCTCGCCCTCGGCCACCAGCGCGGCGATCACCAGGCTCGCCGAGGCGCGCAGGTCGGTGGCCATTACCGGAGCGGCCTTCAGGTGCGGCACACCGGTGACGATGGCGGTGTTGCCCTCCACCAGAATCTGCGCGCCCATGCGGTTCATTTCGTACACGTGCATGAAGCGGTTTTCGAACACGGTTTCCACCACGGTGCCCACGCCCTCGGCCACCGCATTCATGGCGATGAACTGGGCCTGCATGTCGGTGGGGAACGCCGGATAGGGGGCGGTGCGCACGTTGACCGCCTTCGGACGGTTGCCCTTCATGTCCAGCTCGATCCAGTCGGCACCGGTACTGATATGGGCGCCGGCTTCCTCCAGCTTGAGCAGTACCGCCTCGAGAATGGTCGGATCGGTGTCCTTGAGCTTGACGCGACCCTGGGTGGCGGCGGCGGCCACCAGATAGGTGCCGGTCTCGATGCGGTCGGGCATGACGCTGTAGCGGCCACCGCCCAGGCGCTTCACGCCGTCGATGGTGATGGTGTCAGTGCCGGCGCCCTGCACCTGCGCGCCCATGGCGTTCAGGAAGTTGGCCAGGTCGACCACCTCCGGTTCGCGCGCGGCGTTTTCCAGCACGGTGCGACCGTTGGCCAGCGCGGCGGCCATCATGATGTTCTCGGTACCGGTGACACTGACCACGTCGAAGAAGAAGCGCCCGCCACGCAGACCGCCGGCCGGCGCCTTGGCCTTGATGTAGCCGCCTTCCACCTCGATTTCGGCACCCAGGGCCTCCAGGCCGCGGATGTGCAGGTCCACCGGGCGCGAACCGATGGCGCAGCCGCCGGGCAGCGCCACCTCGGCCTGGCCGAAGCGGGCCACCATCGGGCCGAGTACCAGGATCGAGGCGCGCATGGTCTTGACCAGTTCGTAGGGCGCCACCAGGGTCTGGATGCTGCTGGCGTCCACCTCGACGCTGAGCTTCTCGTCGATGACCGGCTGCACGCCCATGCGGCCGAACAGCTCGAGCATGGTGGTGATGTCATGCAGGTGCGGCAGGTTGCACACGGTGACCGGAGTGTCGGCCAGCAGGGTGGCGGCCAGAATCGGCAGGGCAGAGTTCTTCGCCCCGGAAATGCGGATTTCGCCGTCGAGGCGCTTGCCGCCGGTGATGATCAGTTTGTCCATAGGTCTCTCGGCGCGGTCGCCTCAGGAGCGCTCGGCCCATTGGGCGCGGCTGTAGAATTTCATGGTCACGGCATGGATGCTGCCGTCGGCGATCCAGGGATTGAGATGGGCATAGATCTGCTGCTGGCGCTTCACCGGACTGAGCGCGGCCAGGGCATCATCGATCAGGTTGAGCTGGAAGTTGCACCCGACACCTTCCACTTCGACCTGCACCCCCGGCATTCGCTCCTCGAGAAACTTCTTTACGTCCTGTGCCTGCATGCTCAACCTCGCTCGGCGCATTGGATGGTATGAAGCCGGGCATCATACAAAAAAAGCCGTGACGCCGCGACTTACGCGGCGCCGTTCAGCGGAAGCAGATCCAGCAACTGGCAGACCTCGGCGATCTGGCGCATGTCCTCGGGCAGGGCCTGGATCCGCAGGGCCTTGCCCGCCGCCTCGGCGTCGCGCAGGAAGGCCAGCAGCAGGGCCAGCCCGACGCTGCTGGACTTGTCGACGCCGGACAGGTCCAGGCGCAGCGCGCTGGCCTGACTGTTCCGGATCAGCGCCCGCCCCTGCTCGCGAAGGCCGGGACCGGTGCGCGCGTCCAGCACACCGGCCAGGCACAGGCAATCCCCATCGACCTGAATGCTGGCGGTCATTGCCCGCCCGCCTTCTGGGCTTCGGCGCTGTCCTTGGCCTGCTCGACCACCTGCACCCAGCCGTCGATGGTCTTGTCCAGGTCGTTGCCGTTGCGCTGCATGGCCTCGGCGAACTGGTCGCGGAACAGCTTGCCGATGTTGATGCCGTTGATGATCACGTTGCGCAGCAGCCAGGCATCTCCCTGCTTGACCATGGTATAGGAGACCGGGTAGACCGCACCGTTCTGGCCGATGACCTCCATGCCGACGCTGGCGCGATCCGGCTCGGCCTGCCGCGCCGGCAGGATGCGGATGCCCTGGTTGTCGTATTCCAGCAGGGCATTGCCGTAGAACTGCATCAGGCTGCGCTTGAAGTTGTCCTCGAAGCGTGCCATCTGCTCCTCGCTGGCCAGGCGCGAATACTTGACGGTCATGATGCTGCGGGAAATGCCGCGCACATCCACCACCGGGCCGAGGATGTCATTCAGGGACTGGTAGAACGCCTCGCGATCCGTGCGGTAACGCTCCTTGTTGGCTTTCAGGTCGGCCAGCAAGCGTTCGACGCTTTGCTCCACCACCTGCTGCGCGGAGGGTGCTGCGCTGGCCAGCAGCGGCAGGCCGAGCAGCAGCATCAGAAGGGAACGCCGTACGGCGGTCAGCAACACAGTCATCATTGGCCCTCTTTGTTCACGGTATTGAGCAGGAACTTGCCGATCAGCTCTTCCAGCACCAGCGCCGACTGGGTGTCGCGGATCTCGCCGCCCTCACGCAGCACCTCCTCCTCGCCACCCACGCTGATGCCGATGTACTTTTCGCCCAGCAGGCCGGCGGTGAGGATCGAGGCGGTGGAATCGATGGGCAGGTTGTCCACGGCGCTGTCCACCTCCAGGGTCACCCGGCCGGTGTAGCGGTCCTTGTCCAGGTCGACGGCCACCACCTTGCCGATGGTCACGCCGGCCATCGTCACCTTGGCGCGCGGCGCCAGGCCGGCCACGTTGTCGAAGTGCGCATACAACCGGTAGACATCGCCCGAACCGACCGCCGACAGGCCGCTGACCCGCAGGGCCAGCAGCAGAAGGGCCAGCAGACCGGCGAGCAGGAACAGACCCACGCCGATTTCCAGAGTGCGGCTTTGCATCAGAAGTCTCCAAACATCAGGGCAGTCAGAATGAAATCCAGGCCGAGCACGGCCAGCGAGGCATAGACGACGGTACGGGTGGTGGCGCGGCTGATGCCTTCGGAGGTGGGCTCGCAGTCGTAGCCCTGGAACACGGCGATCCAGGTCACCACGAAGGCGAACACCACCGACTTGATCACGCCGTTCACGACGTCCTCCATGAAGCGCACGCTGTTCTGCATGTTGCCCCAGTAGGAACCGTCGTAGACGCCCAGCCAGTCCACCGCCACCATGGCGCCGCCCCAGATGCCGACCACGCTGAAGATGGCAGCCAGCAGCGGCATGGAGATGAAGCCGGCCCACAGCCGCGGCAGGATCACGTACTTGAGCGGATCGACGCCGATCATCTCCAGGCTGGACAGCTGCTCGGTGGACTTCATGTTGCCGATCTCGGCGGTCAGCGCCGAACCGGCGCGCCCGGCGAACAGCAGCGCGGTGACCACCGGACCCAGCTCGCGCAGCAGGGTCAGCGCCACCATCTGGCCAACCGCCTGCTCGGAACCGAAGTCACTGAGGATATTGAAGCCCTGCAGCGCCAGCACCATGCCGATGAAGATGCCGGACACCACGATGATCGGCAGCGACAGCACGCCGACGAAGTACAGCTGCCGGATCAGCAGTTGCAGGCCGTTGCCCAGCCCGCTGCGACCGGCCAGCACGTGGAACAGGAAGATGCTCGAGCGCCCCAGGGCCTGACAGACATCCAGGCCGGCCTTGCCCAGCAGGCGAATGCGCTCCAGGGAAGAAGTCTTGCTCATCAGCCACGCCCCAGCAGGTCGGCGCGATAGTCCCGCGCCGGATAATGGAAAGGCACCGGACCGTCCGGAATGCCCTGCATGAACTGGCGCACCCGGGGGTCGTCGGAGTTCATCAGCTCGTCGGGAGTTCCCCGGCCCAGCACCTTGCCGTCCCCCACCACATACAGGTAGTCGGCAATACTGGCGGTCTCCGCCAGGTCGTGGGACACCACGATGCTGGTGATGCCCAGCGCATCGTTGAGCAGGCGGATCAGACGCACCAGTACACCCATGGCGATCGGATCCTGACCGACGAAGGGTTCGTCGTAGAGCAGGATCTGCGGATCCAGGGCGATGGCCCGGGCCAGCGCCACGCGGCGCTTCATGCCGCCGGACAGCTCGTCGGGCATCAGTTCCACTGCGCCGCGCAGGCCGACCGCCTGCAGCTTCATGAGCACGATGTCACGCACCATCTCCTCGGGCAGCTCGGTATGCACCCGCAGCGGGAAGGCGACGTTCTCGAACACGTTGAGGTCGGTGAACAGCGCGCCGCTCTGGAACAGCACGCCGAACTGCTTGCGCATGTCGAACAGCGCGCTGCGCCCCAGGGTCGGCAGGTTGACGCCATTGACCCATACCTCGCCCCGTTCCGGACGCAGCTGGGCGGCGATGAGGCGCAGCAGGGTGGTCTTGCCGCAACCGGAAGGTCCCATGATGCCGGTGACCTTGCCGCGTGGAAACGCCAGATCCACGTTGTCGAAAATGGTCCGCGTGCCGCGCCTGAAGGTTAAGCCCTTCAGCTCGACCGCATGCTCATGGCCTGTCATCGAACCTCCTGCAGTGCACCGAGCCCCCTGGGCTCAGCACCAAAAAAGGCGCGCACTATAGCATCTTCACTCAAACATCCATCATTGTACGTAAGAACAATACCCGACAGAATCACTCAACTGCCCGACCCTCCCCTCCGACAGATGAGCCGAGCGGCCTTTTCCCGTTATAATCGCCGCCTTTTCCAGTCAGCGACTCCCCCGCGCCATGAGCCAGACCAGTAACCCCATCCAGTCCGCCCAGCGCACCATTCGCCTGGAGCTCGAAGCCATCCAGACCCTGCTGCAGCGCATCAATGGCGATTTTGTGCGCGCCTGTGAACTGATCCTTGCCTGCAAGGGACGCGTCGTGGTGGTCGGCATGGGCAAGTCGGGCCATATCGGTCGCAAGATCGCCGCCACCCTGGCCAGCACCGGCACGGCAGCCTTCTTCGTGCACCCGGGAGAAGCCAGCCATGGCGACATGGGCATGATCACCCGCGATGACGTGGTACTGGCCCTGTCCAACTCCGGCACCACCAGCGAGATCGTCACCCTGCTGCCGCTGATCAAGCGCCTGGGCATCACCCTGATCAGCATGACCGGCAATCCCGATTCCCCGCTGGCCAGGGCCGCGGCCGTCAATCTGGACGCGGGCGTCAGCCAGGAAGCCTGCCCGCTGAATCTGGCGCCCACCTCCTCCACCACGGTTTCGCTGGTGCTGGGCGACGCGCTGGCCATCGCCCTGCTGGAAGCCCGTGGCTTCACCGCCGAGGACTTCGCCTTCTCCCACCCCGGCGGCGCACTGGGCCGGCGACTGCTGCTGAAGGTGGAGAACATCATGCACCAGGGCGCCGAATTGCCTCTGGTCAAGCGCGGCACCTCCCTGCGTGAGGCACTGCTGGAGATGACCCGCAAGGGTCTGGGCATGACGGTGATCGCCGAGGCCGATGGCCGGCTGGCCGGTGTGTTCACCGACGGCGACCTGCGCCGCGCCCTGGACCGCGGCGTCGATGTACGCGACGCCGGCATCGACGAACTGATGACCGTCCCGGGCAAGACCATCCGCGCCGACGCCCTGGCCGCCGAAGCGCTCAAGCTTATGGAGGACCACAAGATCAGCGCGCTGGTGGTGCTCGACGACAACCATACGCCGATCGGTGCATTGAACATGCACGACCTGCTGCGCGCCGGAGTGATGTGATGACCGAGCTGATGCAACGCGCCCGCCAGATTCGCCTGGCGATCTTCGACGTGGACGGCGTGCTCACCGACGGCCGTCTGTACTTCCTGGCCGACGGCAGCGAGTTCAAGACCTTCAACACCCTGGACGGACACGGCATCAAGATGCTGATGCGCTCCGGCGTGCGTACCGGCATCATTTCCGGCCGCAAGACCCCGGTGGTGGAGAGGCGCGCTCGCGACCTGGGCATCCAGCACCTGTACCAGGGCCGTGAAGACAAGCTGGTGGTGCTCGATGAACTGCTCGCCGAGCTGGGACTCCATTATGAGCAGGTCGCCTATCTGGGCGACGACTTGCCCGACCTGCCGGTGATCCGCCGCGTCGGCCTGGGGATGGCCGTCGCCAGCGCCGATCCCTTCGTGCGCCAGCACGCCCACGGCGTGACTCAGGCGCGGGGTGGCGAAGGCGCGGCACGGGAGTTCTGCGAGCTGATCCTGCGCGCCCAGGGCAATCTTGAAGCCGCCCAGTCCGCCTATCTCTGACGGGAACTCCGCCATGCTCGGCAAACTGCGCACCTTCCTGCCGCTGATCATCATCGCCCTGGTGGTGGCCGCCGTCGGCTACTGGAACATTTCTCCGGAGCGTTTCCTCGATCAGGAAGAGGCCGTCCAGCCGCCGCCCTCGGTGGACTTCTTCGTGGAAAACGCCCGCTCGCATCAGTTCGAGGCCGATGGCAGCCTGCGTCATCAGCTGACGGCCGAGCGCGTCGAGCATATGCAGGACACCGATACCAGCCTGCTGTTCCAGCCGGACCTGCTGATCTACCGCGGCGAGGATCAGCCCTGGCAGGTGCGCAGCCTGCGTGGCGAAGTCGGCCCCGAAGGCCGGCAGGTGGAGCTGATCGAGCAGGTGGAGATCGAGCAGACCATCGCTCCGGATCGTTTCAGCCGCCTGACCACCAGCCGCCTGACCGTCTTTCCCGACCGCGAATACGCCGAAACAGCCCAGCCGGTACGCATCGAGAATGCCGACGGCGTGACCACCGCCATCGGCATGCAAGCCCATGTCAAGGAAGGCCGGGTGCTGTTGCTCTCCAATGTAAGAGGCCAACATGAAGTTCGCTAACCCGCTTGTGCTGCTGTGTACCCTGGTTGTCGCCACCAGCGCCTGGGCATTGCCCACGGACCGTGATCAGCCGATTCACGTACAGGCCGACAGCGCCGAACTGGATGACCGCCAGGGCAAGGCGGTGTATCGCGGCGATGTGATCATCACCCAGGGCACCCTCAAGATCACCGGCAACGTTGTTACCGTGACCCGCAATGCCCAGGGCGACATCGACACCTTCACCGCCGAGGGGCGCCCGGCCTATTACGAGCAACAGCCGGAAGCCGGCGAGTCGCTCGTACATGCCTACGGGCGCACCATCCAGTACTTTGCCGGCGACGAGCGCATCGTGCTTACCGGCCAGGCCAGGGTGGTGCGCGACGGCAACACCTTCGAGGGCGAACGCATCGTCTACGAAACCCGCACCCAGGTGGTCAACGCCGGGCGCGTCGACGGGTCCGGCACGTCCCGCTCGCGCGTCGACATGGTCATCCAGCCACGCAAGAAACCCGCGGAGTCCAGCGAATAATGGCCACCCTCATTGCCCGTCACCTGGCCAAGAGCTACAAGAAGCGTCAGGTGGTTCGCGACGTCAGCCTGCGCATCGAGAGCGGTCAGATCGTCGGTCTGCTCGGCCCCAACGGCGCCGGCAAGACCACCACCTTCTACATGGTGGTCGGACTGGTACGCGCCGACCAGGGCCAGGTGCTGATCGACGAGCTGGACGTGAGCCACCAGCCCATGCACGGCCGCGCCCGCGCCGGCATCGGTTACCTGCCGCAGGAAGCCTCCATCTTCCGCAAGCTCACCGTCACCGACAACATCATGGCCATCCTCGAGACCCGCAAGGACCTGGACGCCACGGGTCGCCGGGAGGCTCTGGAAGGCCTGCTCGAGGAATTCCACATCACCCACATCCGCAACAGCCTGGGCATGAGCCTGTCCGGTGGCGAGCGACGCCGGGTGGAGATCGCTCGCGCCCTGGCCAGCGCGCCGAAATTCATCCTGCTGGACGAACCCTTCGCCGGGGTCGATCCTATCTCGGTAGGCGATATCAAGCAGATCATCCAGCACCTTAAATCCAAGGGCATCGGCGTGCTGATCACCGATCACAACGTGCGCGAGACCCTGGACATCTGCGAAACCGCCTACATCGTCAGCGAAGGCCGGCTGATCGCCGAAGGCAGCGCCGAGGCCATCCTCGCCAACCAGTTGGTCAAGGAAGTGTATCTGGGACACGAATTCCGCCTGTAGGGCGACTGGCGGACACCCTAACGGGATATACAATTGGTCGCCGGGCATATAAATTGCTTGCGATCGGCGCCCCGGCGCGCCGCAGGGAAAGGCGAACACCCGCCGGAACACAAGGTCTGCCATGAAACCATCGCTTGTTCTGAAGATGGGCCAGCAGCTGACGATGACGCCGCAGCTGCAACAGGCCATTCGCTTGCTGCAACTTTCCACCCTGGACCTGCAGCAGGAAATCCAGGAAGCCCTCGAGTCCAATCCCATGCTGGAACGGCAGGAGGACGGCGAGGACTTCGACACCAATGATCCGCTCGCCGACAACGAGGAAATTGCCAGTTCCGCCCCGGTGGACACCAGCTACCAGGAGCCCCAGAACAGCGTCGAGCAACTCGAAGACGTCAGCGACTGGAACGAACGCATCCCCAATGAGCTGCCCGTGGATACCGCCTGGGAGGATGTCTACCAGACCAGCGCCAGCAGCCTGCCCAGCAGTGACGACGACGAATGGGACTTCACCGCCCGCACCAGTGGCGGCGAAAGCCTGCAGAGCCACCTGCTCTGGCAACTCAACCTGGCGCCCATGTCGGACACCGACCGGCTGATCGCCACCACCCTGATCGACTGCATCAATGATCAGGGTTACCTGGAAGAGACACTGGAGGAAGTTCTCGAGTCCTTCGACCCGGAGCTGGGTATCGAGCTGGATGAGATCGAGGCCGTGCTGCGCCGCCTGCAGCATTTCGAGCCGGTCGGCGTGGGCGCCCGGGATCTGCGCGAATGCCTGCTGCTGCAGTTGCGCCAGCTGCCCGAGAACACTCCCTGGCTCGCCGAGGCGCAGCGTCTGGTGAGCGACTTCCTCGACCTGCTGGGCAACCGTGACTATTCACAGCTGATGCGCCGCCTGAAGCTCAAGGAAGACGAATTGCGACAGGTCATCGAGCTGATCCAGCGCCTCAATCCGCGCCCCGGCTCGCAGATCGAGTCCAGCGAGCCCGAGTACATTGTCCCTGACGTGATCGTGCGCAAGGACAAGGACCGCTGGGTGGTGGAGCTCAATCAGGAGGCGTTGCCGCGCCTGCGCGTCAACCCGCAGTACGCGGGCCTGGTGCGCCGCGCCGACACCAGCGCCGACAACACCTTCCTGCGCAACCAGCTGCAGGAGGCGCGCTGGTTCATCAAGAGCCTGCAGAGCCGCAACGAGACGCTGATGAAGGTTGCCAGCCAGATCGTCGAGCACCAGCGCGGCTTCCTCGAATACGGCGAAGAGGCCATGAAACCGCTGGTCCTGCATGACATCGCCGAGGCGGTGGGCATGCACGAGTCGACCATTTCGCGGGTCACCACCCAGAAGTACATGCACACGCCGCGCGGCATCTTCGAGCTGAAGTACTTCTTCTCCAGCCATGTCAGCACCGCTGAGGGCGGCGAATGCTCCTCCACGGCCATCCGCGCCATCATCAAGAAGCTGGTGGCTGCGGAAAATCCGCGCAAGCCGCTGAGCGACAGCAAGATCGCCAGCCTGCTGGAAGAACAGGGCATCCAGGTGGCGCGCCGCACCGTGGCCAAGTACCGGGAGTCCCTCGGCATCGCACCATCCAGCGAGCGTAAGCGACTGATGTGAAACGCGCCAGGCTTGTTTAACGACGCGGGAATGATTAGGGTCAATGCCAAGGAAACCTTGGAAACTCAAAGTGATCCGCAGCCTCACCGCAGGGGTCGGGGCGCTCTCAACGGCAAGAAGGAGAACAGGGTATGCAAGTCAACATCAGTGGTGACCAGCTGGATGTGACTGAAGCCATGCGCAGCTACGTCGAGGACAAGTTTGCTCGACTGGAGCGGCACTTCGACCGTATCACCAATGTCCAGGTGATCATGCAGGTTGAAAAGCTGCAGCAGAAAGTCGACGCTACCCTGCATATTGCCGGTGGCGAGGTGGTTGCCAGCGCGGAGCACGAGGACATGTACGCCGCCATCGATCTGCTGGTGGACAAGCTCGACCGCCAGCTGATCAAGGCCAAGGAAAAACGCCTGAACCGCGAACAGGGCGCAACCGTCCGCTGAACCCATACCATGATCCGACTCGAAAGCATCCTGACCCCCGGGCGTTCCCAGGTGAACGTCCCGGGCGGCAGCAAGAAGCGCGTACTGGAATTCATCGCCAACCTGATTGCCCGCGAGCAGCCCGGCCTGGACGCCGGAGAACTGTTCGAAGCCCTGATTGCCCGCGAGCGTCTGGGCTCCACCGGATTCGGCAACGGCATCGCCATTCCCCACTGCCGTCTGCCCAACTGCAACGCACCGATCAGTGCCGTGCTGCGCCTGGAAACCCCCGTCGACTTTGACGCGGTGGATGGCGCTCCGGTCGACCTGCTGTTCGTGCTGGTGGTGCCCCCGGCGGCCACCGACGAACACCTGGAACTGCTCCGCCAGATCGCCAGTCTGCTGGAGAATGAGGAAATTCGCCAACGGCTGCGCCAGGCCGACAGCAGTGAATCGCTCTACCAGACCGTCGTGGACGAATTGAGCTGACATGCGCCTGATCATCGTCAGCGGTCGCTCCGGGTCGGGCAAGAGCACCGCTCTGGATGTCCTCGAGGACAACGGCTTCTATTGCATCGACAACCTGCCCGCCGGCCTTTTGCCGGAGCTGGCCGAGCGCGCCCTGGTGCACACCGAGCTGTTGCATCCACAGGTGGCCGTGTCCATCGACGCGCGCAACCTGCCCAGCCACCTGCAGCGCTTCCCGGAGCTGCTGGAGGAGGTGCGCGCCCGACATATCCACTGCGATGTGCTGTATCTGGACGCCGATGACGAGACCCTGCTCAAGCGCTTCTCGGAGACTCGGCGGCGCCATCCGCTGACCAATGACACCCGCTCGCTGGCCGAGGCGATCCAGGACGAGCACCTGCTGTTGGGCCCGATCAGCGACCTGGCCGACCTGAAGATCGACACCACCAACCTGAACCTCTACCAGTTGCGCGATACCCTCAAGCTGCGCCTGCTCAACAAGCCCGAGCCCGGCACCGCCTTCCTGGTGGAATCCTTCGGCTTCAAGCGCGGCATGCCGGTGGACGCCGACCTGGTGTTCGATGTGCGCTGCCTGCCCAACCCCTACTGGAAGCCGGAGCTACGGGACTTCAGCGGGCTGGATGCGCCGGTGATCGAGTACCTGGCAGCCCAGCCGGAGGCTGAGGAGATGTTCCAGGACATCGCCGCCTACCTGCAGAAATGGCTGCCGCGCTTTGCCGCCAGCAATCGCTCCTATGTCACCATCGCCGTGGGCTGCACCGGCGGCCAGCACCGCTCGGTATACCTGGCCGAACGCCTGGGGGCGACGCTGAAGGCCCAATTCAAGAACGTCCAGGTTCGCCATCGCGACCTGCGCTAGCCCCGGACCTGCCACCCATGCCCGTCAGCCAAGTCACCATCATCAACAAGCTCGGCCTGCATGCCCGTGCCGCCGCCAAGTTCGTGGCCACTGCCGGGCGCTATCCGTGCCGCGTGCAGCTCGGGCACACGCCCGACTCCCTGGTGGATGGCAAGAGCATCATGGCAGTCATGATGCTGGCCGCCGGTCAGGGCACCTCGCTGCACCTGCGCACCGAAGGCGATCAGGAGCAGGAGGCGCTGGATGCCCTGGTGGCACTGATCAACGACCGTTTCGGCGAAGGCGAGTAACCCGCCTCCCTCATCGCCCCGCGACCGTCATCCTCTCGATCAGCACCGAGCCGGTTCGGATGGTGCCGCGCGTTTCCAGGTCACTGCCTATGGCCACTATCTGCCGGAACATGTCCCGCAGGTTGCCGGCGATGGTCACTTCCTGCACCGGGAACTGGATCTCGCCGTTTTCCACCCAGTAGCCGCCGGCGCCCCGGGAATAGTCGCCGGTGACCAGATTCAACCCCTGCCCCATCAGCTCGGTGACCAGCAGGCCGCGACCCATGCGCCGCAGCAGCGCGGCCTGATCCTCGTCGCCGTGGGTGACGAACAGGTTGTGCACCCCGCCGGCATTGGCGGTGCTCGGCATGCCCAGCTTGCGGCCCGAGTAGGTGCCCAGCAAGTAGGAAACCAGCTCGCCGTCCTGGACGAAGGGCTTGGCATAGGTGGCCAGGCCGTCGCCGTCGAACGCCGCGCTGCCCAGCGCGCGGGGAATGTGCGGGCGCTCGTCGATGGTCAGCCACTCCGGGAACAGCCGCTGACCCAGCGCGCCCTCCAGGAACGATGCCTTGCGGTACAGGTTGCCGCCGGCGATGGCGCCCAGGAAATGATTGAACAATCCGGTGGCCAGCTCGGGGGAAAAGAGTACCGGCACCTCGCAGGTCGGTATCGCCCGCGCGCCGAGGCGACGCACCGCCCGCTCCGCTGCCCGCTGACCGATGAGCCGGGCGTCGGCCAGCTCGCTGCCGATCCGGCTGGCGTCGTACCAGTAGTCGCGCTGCATCTGGCCTTCGCCCTCGGCGATCATCACGCAGCTCAGGCTGTGGCGGCTACTGGCATAGCCGCCGACGAACCCGTGGCTGTTGCCGTATACCCGGCAGCCCAGGTAGCTGCTCAGGCCGGTGCCGTCCGCGTTGCGGATGCGCGGGTCATGCTCGAAGGCGGCCGCCTCGCAGCGCAGCGCCAGCTCGATGGCCTCCTCCGGCTCGATGTCCCAGGGATGATAGAGATCCAGGTCGGGCAGGTCCCGGGCCATCAGCTCGGCGTCGGCCAGTCCCGCGCAATCATCTTCCGAGGCATGGCGGGCGATGGCCAGGGCGGCGGCCACCGTCTCGCGGATGGCGCCCTCCTCGACCGCCGAGGTGCTGGCGGAGCCCTTGCGCTGGCCGAGGAAAACGGTGATGCCGAACCCCTGGTCGCGGTTGAACTCGACCGTTTCCACCTCCCCCTGGCGCACCGTGGTGCTCAGCCCCTGCCCGGCACTGACCGACACCTCGCAGTCGCTCGCGCCCTGGCGCCGGGCTTCGGCGATGATCCGTTCGACCTTGTCCTTGAGGGCCGGCAGCATCTGCGGCCCCACCTTCTCGATGTCATTCATCTCGCTTCTCCGGCCGCGATCCGGGCCACGACCCCTCATCCGCCCCGCCTGGCGACAGGCTGCCGGAGCGGGCTGCTGTTATCATGACGGCATTATCCACCGGATGTGCCCCATGTCTGAATTTCACGACGACTTCCCCGAAGAGAAGAGCAAGTCCCAGGTCAAGCGCGAACTGCACGCCCTGCAGGAACTGGGACAGCGCCTGGCGGGCCTCAAGCCCGAACTGCAGGATCGCCTGCCGCTCACCGAACCCCTGCGCCGCGCGCTGGCCGACGCCCCCAAGCACACCGCCAACGCGGCGAAGAAGCGCCACGTGCAGTACATCGGCAAGCTGATGCGCGATCAGGACATTCCGGCGATTCTCGCCTTGGTCGACCAGCTCGACGCCTCGACCCGGGAATACAACGAGCGATTCCATGCCCTGGAGCGCTGGCGTGACCGCCTGCTGGCCGGTGGCGACGCGGATTTCGAGGCCTTCCTGGCCAGCTACCCGGACACCGATCGCCAGCACCTGCGCGGCCTGCTGCGTCAAGCCCAGCACGAAGCGGCCCACAACAAGCCGCCGGCCGCGGCGCGCAAGGTGTTCAAGTACCTGCGCGAGCTGGACGAGCGGCAACGCGGCCTGCGCTGACATGGCAGGCCTCAGGCGCCCGTCCCGCCCACGGTGATGGCGTCGATCCTGAGCGTCGGCTGGCCGACGCCGACCGGCACCGACTGGCCTTCCTTGCCACAGGTGCCCACGCCGCTGTCCAGAGCCAGGTCGTTGCCGACCATGGACACTCGGGTCATCACTTCCGGCCCGTTGCCGATCAGGGTCGCCCCCTTCACCGGGGCGGTGATCCGCCCGTCCTCGATCAGGTAGGCCTCGCTGGTGGAGAACACGAACTTGCCGCTGGTGATGTCCACCTGGCCGCCGCCCAGGCTGGCGCAGAACAGGCCACGCTTCACCGAACGGATGATCTCCTCCGGCTCGCTCTGCCCGGCCAGCATGTAGGTGTTGGTCATGCGCGGCAGGGTCAGGTGCGCATAGGACTCGCGCCGCCCGTTGCCGGTCGAGGCTGTACCCATCAGGCGCGCATTCAGCTTGTCCTGCATGTAGCCCTTGAGCACGCCGTTCTCGATCAGCGTGGTGCAGCGGGTCGGCGTGCCCTCGTCGTCCACGCTGAGCGAGCCGCGCCGCCCTTCCAGGGTGCCGTCGTCGACGATGGTGCACAGCGGCGAGGCCACCTTCTCGCCGATCCGCCCGCTGTAGGCCGAGCTGCCCTTGCGGTTGAAGTCGCCTTCCAGGCCATGGCCCACCGCCTCGTGGAGCAGCACGCCGGACCAGCCGGGACCGAGCACCACCGGCAGGGTACCGGCCGGCGCCGGAATCGCTTCCAGATTCACCAGCGCCTGGCGCAGGGCCTCCCGGGCATAACCCATGGCTCGGTCTTCGTGCTCGCCCAACTGCTCCAGGAAGTAGCGATAGTCGGTGCGTCCGCCACCGCCATGGCTGCCGCGCTCGCGGCGACCGTTCTGCTCGACGATGACGCTGACGTTGAAGCGCACCAGCGGGCGGATATCGGCGCTCAGGCTGCCGTCGCTGGCGGCGACCAGCACCTGGTCCCAGACGCCGGCCAGGCTGACGGTCACCTGCTGGATGCGCGGATCCAGCGCGCGGGTGGCCCGGTCGATGCGCTTGAGCAGCTCCACCTTGGCGGTGCGTTCCAGCACATCGAGGGGATTCTCATGGGCGTACAGATGCCGGACCTCGGGCGCTGCAAAGGCCTGCACCCGACCCTGCTGGCCGGCGCGGGCAATCGAGCGCGCGGCACGGCAGGCTGCACTCAGCGCCTGCTCGTTGATGGCATTGCTGTAGGCGAAGCCGGTCTTCTCGCCGGACTGGGCCCGCACGCCCACACCCTGATCG
>Ga0209075_1001992_pt1 | contig 18625 bp, 25 predicted proteins | sample Stecom2011_FD_187523 | JGI IMG/M metagenome (GOLD analysis project Ga0209075, IMG submission 187523) | Agricultural soil microbial communities from Utah to study Nitrogen management - Steer compost 2011 (SPAdes) (version 2) | ecosystem: Environmental > Terrestrial > Soil > Agricultural land...
AGAAAGAAATGTCAGTAGAAACTAAGGCGGGTTGGATTTACGCCGTAAGAGAGCTTGAAAAACAGATTCAGGAAGCAGGTGGTGGCGAGGTGACATCAGACGACATCACTGACGCCACTGATGTTGGTAAGAGCGTCCTGACTGCTGCTACAGCCGCTGATGCTCGTACAGCGATTGGAGCTGGTACGTCCAACCTTACAATTGGCACCACTGCCAGCACAGCTAAGGCTGGTAACTACACCCCAACCACAACTGAGGTGTCTAATTCACTAAAAGCCAAGGCGCAGATTGCAGCTCTCACTGAGATTGCTGATCCAGCTACCGCGACAGCCGAGGATGTGGCAACAGCTGTTAACGCTATCATTGCTGCACTGCAAGCGTAATTAAGGAAGGGGAGAGACAATGAATGAATTAACAGATGAAGAGAAAGTAGCTCTTGTTCGGTTACTGATCGGTGATGTTGAGTCCTCCCCGTTCTACCCTCTCTTTCAAGACGAAGACATTTTACAGTTTCTCGTTATTGCGAGCGGCTCTGTGATGGACGCTTCTAGGTATGCTGCTATTTCTGCGTCTATGATGTTGGCGGGATGGAGCACGAGGGAGAGGACCGGACAGGTGGAAGTGTGGAACTCCCTGTCCAGTAACTACCTCAAAGCACTTGACTACCTTATCAATAACTCTAATAAGCAGATTCCTAATGGATTGATGCCTTGGGGTGCTGGTATTAGTAGGGTAGAGATGGAACAGATGCTCTGTGATCCTGATAGGGTGAGGAATAAGCTGCTCGACACCTACTTGTGCAATCCTGAATGTTCTGCTCCCGATTGGGTGAATGGACGCACTTGCTGAGGAGTGTCCATATGAAAGTTACATCCAATAGGAAGGCTTGGGAAAAGCTGAAAAAGAAACTTACGGCAGATCAGAATTATCACACCAAGGTTGGGTGGTTTGCAGATCAAAGGTACGGTGATGATAACGATAATCTCCAACTGGCTCAAGTAGCCAGTTGGAACGAGTTTGGACACGAAACCGCAGGTATGTTCGCTGGAGGAGTTCCAGCCCCTCCGAGACCCTTCATGAGGGTGTGGTATGTGGATGAACTCAAGGGGAGTAAGCACGTCTATACAGCGATGCAGTGGGTAGCCATGAATGCCTACCATGACCGTAATGTCTCTGAGGCTATGGATAAAGCTGGTCCGATATTCGTAGACGCCTTGCAGGAAACAATGCTGAGATTTGATGACCCCCCGAACAGTGACGCCACTATTGCATTAAAGGGGTTTGATGATCCATTGATTGAGACAAGTCAGCTGGTAAGTTCCGTGCGCCATGAGGTAGGAAGGAAATCGGAGGACACTTAAAATGAGGACAAAACCAAGATTCCTCTTGACAGGGAGTGTTGACCTAACTATCCAACGCAATACTCAAAAAGGTGGTTATGTCGATGGGAGGTGGGCAGAGGGGAAGTACAGCCCGGTAACTCAGAAAGTTAACATTCAGCCAATGCAATACCATCAAACGCTGCTCTTGCCAGAATCTGAAAGATCGAAACAATGGTTTGTCTTGTATTCAGCTTGTGAGTTAAGAGCTTCCCAAGAGGGGCAAAATGGGTGGGATGCTGACAGGTTTGAATGGGAAGGGCACACCTACGAAATAATGAAGGCTAGGCGGTGGCAGATGGGGGTGTTGGATCATTGGGAGGCGCAGGCGGTTAGAGTTCCTGTGACGCCGGGATAAGAATATGAAAAGTATATACACAACTCTTGAAGATGGTGTGAGGAGTCTAGCATTAGCGGCTAATGTAGACCATCCGAATGTCCCCATAATTTTTAGCCATCAAGGTGGTGGTGAGCCTCCAGAGAGTTATGTCGTAATCAATCTGTTGTCCGTGAATCAAGAAGGGCATTCCTCAACCCCGGCTATGCTGAATAGGGATCGGAAGATGGATGTCAGAGTGATGTACACGGCTTTGGTTCAGTTCAGTTTTTACGGGAGTGAGTCTCCCTCTATTGCCCACGACTTCCTCCATCACTTAAATTCTCCGGGTGTTGTAGGGCTTATGCCTAAGTACAACATATCCATTATGTCGAGGACGCGGCTTCGGAGGAATCCTCAGAAGCGGGATACCAAATGGGTGGAGGCATTCACTCTTGACATTACCTTCAACTACATAGTCAACACCTCTGTCGATGTTGATTGGGTGGAAGATTTTGAACAACAACTGCAATGTAAGTAAACGGGGAACTCCCCACAACAAAGGAAACAAAAATGGCTAATGAATTAGATGATGTTGTCCGGGTGGTCATATTTGACCAATCGACTGCAATCACTACTGCTTCTTTCCAAATCCCGTTGATTCTCGGGACTTTTAGTAACTTCCCCGAACGGGCGCGGGTATACAACAACCTGCAAGCTGTTGGTGGGGATTTTAATTCCACCGATACCGTCTACAAGATAGCTGAGAAGGTCTTCGGGCAATCTGGTGTACTTGGTGCGCCACCGCCGTCCGTTGTAATTGGTCGCCGTCTCGTAACTGACGTAACTCTTGTTCCTCAAGTTGCAGATGAGGCTCTTTATACCGTAACAATCAATGGTGAGGACTACACCTATGAGTCCGGTGTAGGTGCCACCGACACTGAAATCTCTGAAGGTCTTGCCGATGCGCTGGCTCTGGTAAGCGGCATCACCGCTATAGACGCAGCTGGTTCCATAGTTATTTCCTCCACTGAGGATTGGTCGTATTCCGTTTCTGACAACATCATTGTTGAAGACGAGGCTACAACCGAAAGTATTGTTGAGGCGTTGGAAGCTGTTGAGCAAGTTAATAGTAATTGGTATTGCGTAGTATCTGATACTCGTGACCCTGAAGAGCAAGAAGCACTGTCTGATGCTATCCAAGGACGTGAGAAGATTTATGGTCTCTCTACTTCGGACCCGCAAGCTATCACTGCCAACCAAACTGATATTGGTGCCAAGCTGAACGCTAAGAGTGCTGCCCGCACCTTCGGTGTTTATCTTCCCACCGCAGATACTGAATATCCAGAAGCAGCTTGGGTGGGTAGTCAACTTGCAGTGACCCCCGGACAAAACGATTGGGACTTTAAGCGGGCTAATGGCGTTACTGTGAGCAAGTTGTCGGCCACCGCTATCGCCAATCTGAAAGATAAGAACTACAACTACTACCATGCAAAGGGTGGTGTTAATATCTTCCAAAACGGGGATATGTTTAATGGTGCTCCAATCGACATTCAGATTGGCAAAGATTGGCTGACAGCTCGTATTCAAGAAGCAGTTTATTTCCGCATGATTAACATGCTGAAAATCCCCATGACAGATGCGGGCCTCTTGATTATTGAAAATGAGATTCGCTCTGTCCTTGCACAAGCTGAGTCCAACACCCTGATTGACGGCGGCTGGTCTGTCAGTACTCCTCCCGTCCTGTCGATCCCCGAAACCATGCGGGCACAACGCGCTGCTGGCGTATTCGTGATCCGTGCTCGACTTGCGGGTGCTATCCGCTTTGTTGATATTGAAATCTATCTGTCGGTTTAAGGAGTAAGTAATGTCCAATCAATTTATCGGTAACTACAGCCCGGACGACTTCTCCATTGTTCTATCGAAAGGAGATTTTGTTCATAAAATTACAGGCTTTGCTGATGGTACGTTCATTAGTATGGAGCGAATTATCCCAACATCTGAACCATACCAAGGTGTAGGTGATAACGCATTCGCTCGTACTAAACGAAAGATTACTTCGATGAACGTAACCATTTCACTGCATCAAGCCAGCCCGTCCAACCTTGTTCTGCAAAAGCTGCAAGACGCTGATGCTGCTGACCCGCAGAGTAACGAATGGGTGTTCAACTGCACTATTAAAGACCTTTCCGGTCAAACCGTAATGTCAACTGCTAACGCGATCATCATGGCCCCTGCAACTGCTGCATTCTCCACATCTATTGAGACACGGGACTGGGGAATCTTCATGTTCGGAACTGATCTGCAAATCGGTGGTAATATGCCGCTGAGTGAGCAAGAGGTTAGTGCTGTCGAAGCCCTTGGTTATTCGGTTGATGAACGGTGGAAAGTCACTAATAACTAAAAGAAAGTGGAGGGGACGTTTTTGTCCCCTCTGTTTCTAAGGGGGAATAATGGCTGGACTTGCCAACTACTGTCCTGATGAAGTGGATGTTCTGCTGGTTGGGTTCATTCCTGTAAAAGGTTTCTTGGACGGAACTTTTATTGAAATCACTAAAGATGTACAACCTTTCCAAACCCGCGTGAGCGCTGATGGGCAAGTCATGCGACTATATCAACAGAGTGATGTCTACACACTGACCTTAACATTGATGAGTACAAGTGAGACTAATGATGTTTTAACGAAGTTGTGGCAGCTTGATGAAATTACCCAGAAGGGGAAATTCCCTGTTCTAGTCAAGGATAAGACTGGAACGGACTTGTTCTTTTCCACTACGTCTTGGGTTGAAGTTGTACCGGGAATCGTGAAAAGCAATAATATTGAGGGGAGGTCGTGGACCCTTAAAAGTATCGAGGCAAGTATCAACATCGGTGGAAATATATCTCCATCGGGGCTGATTCAAGACCTCAGTAATATGGCTGTAAGCGCACTGCCTTCTCTGGGAGGTATCTTCTAATGGATGGGATGATCGTGAACACCTATTCACCTAAAGATGTTAAAGTGGATATTGGGGGTTACATTCTGGTTGGATGGGAAGACATCTCTATCTCTCGGACTTCTGCTGGCTTCATCCCCGTTAGGGGTATTCGTGGCAAGCACACTAGAGTCCCCAGCCTTGACACCTCCGCTAGTCTCACAATCACCCTCCATCAAGCCTCCCCAAGTAACGATGTCCTGAGCGCCATACATTCCCAAGACTTAGTAAAGGGAACTGGGCGTCTAGCTATAACGCTCAAAGATTATTCAGGGCGTACTGTTATTAGTAGCGACGAGGCATACATCCTATCCTACCCCGAAGTCGTATTTTCCAGAGATTTTGAGTTCAGGGCTTGGACTATCTTTTGTCAGAGTACTTCTGAATACACCATTGCCGGTAATACAAAACCCGAAACTCCTTTGGTTGATGCCATCGTGGGAGGAATCAAGGGGATTGCTGGTAACATATTTTAATTAAAGAGGAGAAACAAATGAGTAAGATTGATCTTTCTAATATTGCACTGCCGAGCGAAGATTTTGAAGTTGATGGTGTTCTGTACACTATTACAGCACTCCCTGCCACAAAAGGTCTGGAGTTCCTTGAGCGCTATCAGGAGCAAATTGACAGTGGTAAACCCGACCTTTCTGTGATGAAACAAATCATCTGCATGTCTGTAACAAAGGATAATAAAGTTATCTCAGACAAGGCCAGCGGAAGTGCGTTGTCATTTGACATTCTCTTTGCACGTAAGCTGGGGCATATGCGTAATCTGTTCAATCAGGTGCTGGAGTTTAACTTCGGGGATGTTTTCAACGAAGCCGCTGGAGAGGACGAACTTTAAGTTCCGATTCAGCGGCAGGCAGGGTCTCTGCTGTAGAGAAAGAGATATTTGATAAATTCTCTCAGAGGTGGGAAATTTTTAGAGTTGCTACACACGAATTAGGCGGCTTACACCTCATAGCGGAGATGGAGTATAGGTATTCCACTAGGCAGTTGTACGACATGCTTGAGGTGTTAGATACACACGACTCCTTACGCGAAATCGCACTAGAGAAAGAAAAAGAAGAGGCCCGGAAAAAAGCCTCTCCAACCCCACAGGGTAAGATGAGGTAATAGATGTCAGGACAAATTGCTGAGTTTTGGGCGAGCCTTGGTATTAAGGTTGACAAAAAGGAACTGGATAAGGTAGACAAGTTCCTTGATGCCACTGAAAAGAAATTAAAAGGTAGAAGCAAGGCTAAGTCGGAAGAGGCTAAAGCTACAGAAAGTGTAACTAAGCAGGTGAAAGCCGAGACAGCTGCAAAAGTTGCGTCCACTAAAGCAGATGTTGCAGCAGCTAAGGCGGTGGATCAGAAAACCAAGGCAGTGAAGAGGTTGACGGCTGCTGAAAGGGAAGCCCAACGTATTGGAGCTAGGCTCCGGTCCACCCCCTTTGTAAACACCGCCGTACAATCCCGAATCAACGCCATGTTCCCTGCGATGGGAAGGAGGGTGCTGCCTCAAGGGAGTCAAGACAGAAGGCTTCTCAACCTTTTCTATAAAGGTGCGTTCGACCAAGCTGAAAGAAGGGGCAGGGTGTTACAAGCCCTTCCTGTTGTCAGGGGAGCAATAGGAGAAGCTGTTGGCGGTCGTAGCTCAAAAGTGGCTGACAAGCTTCGGCAGTCCGTAGTTGAACCCGAGGCTTCAGCGCTCAGGTCTCTGGGCACGAACAACCCTCGGTTTCGTCCCCTCGGTTCCGCATTCCAAGAATATGATGAGCGCCTTGAACGTGCTGTAGCGACTACCCGAGCGCAAATGGCGGAGAGGAGTAGGCTCAGAAATCTTGGACTGATGGAGCAAAGGATGTCCCATCTTGGTCCTGTTGGGAAGTCTCCAGAACTTCGCAGCATGGCTGAGTTTTATCGTAGACAAAGTAAGGAAGCTCTATCTACGGCCAGAGAGGAGGTCAAACTTAAAAGGGAGGGTTTACGTTCCGAAGAAGGGATTGAGAGGAGTCGCAGACGAAGCCTAGTTGAGCAACGCCGTAATATCCGGACGGGTATGCTTGCTGGTGCTACTCCTACACGTACAACTAATCTTGCTACGTTTGGACGTAGTGCAGCCAACCACAGCAGTGGTAACTATCTGAGGGCTGGTGGTGCTACAGGGGCTTTTGCCCGCTATGGTGTGGGGAGCCTTCCGTTCATCGGCGGTGCTTATGGTTTTTCCACACTGAATAGGTCCAACCAAGAGGCAATTTCCGCACGTCTCACAACTCAGGCGGTTGTCCAGTCCCAAGGATTAACTGAGGAGCAAGGCGTAGAGGCATTTGATTGGTTAAAAAGGCTGGGGCAAGATATTGGCTTCAATTACATGGACAGTGCTCAAGACTACAACCAATTTCTTTCTAACTCGCTCGGAGCAGGGTTAAGTATTGAGGGTTCGCAAGATATCTTCCGTGGTGTGTCGGAATACCAGACAGCTATGGGTGTTACCTCCTATCGTCGAAAGCTGATCAATAACGCACTTAACCAGATGCTCGGTAAAGGCATTTTATCAATGGAAGAAGTTAATACTAGCTTCGCTGTATAGAAATATACAGAAAAACAAATCTCTCTAATTGCTGGAAAACCCTGCTAAGGGTTGACTACTTCCCCAAGTAGTGATACTATGGGTGAAGCCACTTATAATAGAGTGGTGGAAAGTGATAATGTCAACCATAGGGGCGATCAGCAGCTAAGGGTCTTAGAAGCTCCCCAAGTTCAGTAAGGAGTAAATAGTGGAAGAAAAAACAATAGATGGTGTCAAAGTGTCTCGTTCCAAACGGTGGCCCAATTATGGGGTGAGTAAGTGTGGAAGAGCCTTTAGGTGGGACACTGAAAAAGAGATGAAGGTGGGAATGCTTACGGGCGGGGATTATCCAGTTTTCAGAGTGAGCCACGGTGGAAAGGCGTCATGGGCCTGTATCCACTACGCTATAATGGATTGCTGGGTAGAAAATCCTAACCCTGAGTTGTATGTTGAGGTCAACCACATCAATGGAGATAAGAAGGATTACTCTTTCTCTAACCTAGAGTGGACAACTAAGTCACAAAATCACAGACATGCTTTGGAGACTGGTCTGAGGGAGGTTGGGGACGGGTTGTACAATGGGACAGTTTCGGATGACCTTGTTCACATAATATGCCAAGAGTTACAAGATGGGTGTTTGCCTAAAGACATCGCCCACAAGCACGGCATATCCCACCATGTGGTTAGGAAAATTAGGGATGGTAGTACGTATTTCCACATTAGGAAGTTGTACCCCATAGACCATAAATTTAGAACCGACCTATCTGAAAGTACAGTAAGATGGGTGTGTGAGAGGATTATAGATGGCTATGCCGATAAGAAGATATCGGAAATGGCCACTAACAAAAAGCTCACTACAATTGAGGTTAAGCGTATCCGAAACAAAATACGCTATCGCACAATTAGTGACGATTATTTCTAAGATCAAAGTTCAACGACTATTCCGAAAGGAAGTACACCACAAGCTATTGGTGGTGGAAATGGGAGACACCTAAACGTAAAGACGTAGGTGAAGATATAGTCTGATCTGCATGGAGACATGCAGCAGCACGTAATGGTGCGGGGAGTGGAGTAGCGTCCACTCTTGAACATGATGTAGACGACAGATGGCTGAGTCTCTTCCGGGAACAATGTCAATCTTCGCAGAAGCGTATGCGGAGATGATTGGTTCGGGAGAAACCGGACAAGCTGCTTTGGCGAGGTTTTATAAGGACGTTGGGACAGGCTCAATTGAATCCGCACGTATAATGCCGATTGTTGCCCGTTTGATGAGTGAGAGAGCCGCACCTAAGATAGACGTAATGAAGAGAACGTCTATTGCAGAGCAAGGTAGGTTTGGAGGGGGACTTGCAGACCTGATAATGGCGGGTTCTAATGCAGGGGTTGAGCAAGGGTTCCGTAATTTCTGGAAAGGGATGACCGAAGGGGTTAGGGGGCTTACTCCTCTGGTGAGAGCGCTCGCAGGATCGTTTGAAGACTTCACCAAACTACTGAGGCCGTTTAATCTCGTTCTTAACAGCGTGACTGGCAGTTTTGAATCGCTGTCTAAGTGGAGCGGGATTTCGGAAAAGAACTTCGCCAATCTTGCCATTGTGGGTGGCTTGATGATGACCAAGTGGGGTAAGGTGGGCCTCTTATTCTCAGGTATTGCCATGGTGCTGGAAGATATATCTATGGGCATTAGCGGGGAGGGTAAGAGTATAACCGGAGATATTCTGGATTGGCTGGAAGAGGGCGGTATTAAACTCAGCGGCTTTGAAAGAGCTTTGTTCGGTGTTTCTGCTGGCCTGCTTGCTATTTCTGTCTCCATGAAGGCTCTGCGTGGATTGGGACTGCTTGGTGATTTGTTTAAGATTCCCACAACTAATCCCGACTTTGCTGGACCTCAGATAGGGCGTGGGAGACGGGCAGTTAGGGCCGTCCCCGGCTTATTGAAGGGGGCAGCTCCTTACGTTGCGGGAGCTGCCATGTATAGTGCTTGGGGTAGTTATAATACGTCCACTGACGAGTTCAGAGAGAAGTATGGCCTCAACTTCGGACAAGATAGTTTCCTTGGAGATTTAGGTGTTCGCACTCTAGGTACACTTGCCGATCTTGGTAACACGTTAACAATGGGGTATGCTGAGAAAATAGGCGAATGGCTTGGCGGGGTTACGTTCGATACAGTAGAGTGGTTGAAGAATTACTTTACTGAAACAAAGGACAACATGTTAAGCTGGATCACCGACATGTGGGATTCAATAATGAGCACATTAAGGGGTCAGTTTGACCGCTTCCATGACTTCATGCTTGACTTGATTCCTGAATGGGCCAGACCTGCATCATTACGTGAAGCGCCTCCCGCAACTAAAACTTTCGAAGAAAGGACTTGGTTTGAACGGTTGGTGTGGGACAGCGATTATAACAGACGAGTGCCGCAGGAAGTGTTGAACCAGTCTAAGCCGAAGGCTAATATACCCCTTGCTCCGGTGAGTCTGCTTGCACCTACAGGGACGTTAGATATTAGCGTTAATGCCACGATAGATGTAGCCACCATGGATGACTTTAATGACCAATTCCAAGAAAGGTTCAGCAACGTCATTCGGACTACAATTCAACAATACACAACAACGGAGTAGCCATGAGTTTAGCTTTAAGATCGGGAGACGTTGGGGATGAAAATGGATTTTTCATCTACTTCGACGCCGTAACCGCATATACGCAGAACTACTCTGGCAGTGTTACGAAGCACCCTATTGACACGGGTGCTTCGGTTGTTGACCACTTCATTAAGGATAATCCAACTATCACCATTAGTGCGGTGGTGACTGGAGTAGATGTTTCCACGGGTAGTGTTAATATCTCTGGTTCTGATGGCGAGAGGGCTAATAATGCGAGAGAAGCCCCCTCAACTGTCTCTGTAGCGGGGACGGATGATAGCTTCCTGTCCAGCATTATCCCTAATAGTATTAGGCAATTCCTTCCTCAAAATCAACCAGAGGTAATATTAGATGACTTTCGAGGCTCTGTGGTCGAGCAAGTCAAGGCAGCGCTCAGGGAGCTTGTTATAGGGACAGAAACCGACCCTGCCACGGGGGATGAAGTTTCAAAGATTAACCTTGTCCACTTATATGAATATAATGGCACATTTCTCAACAGGGTTGTTTATGACCTTGTAGTTACAAATGTCTCTTTCTCCGAAAACGCTGATAGCGGGGATGCCTTGTATTGCGAGCTAACCCTTGAGCAAGTTAAATTTGTAGGGCTTCGCAGGGAGGCTATCCCACAAGAGTTTACAGAGTCTATGAGTGCTCAATCTGCACCTAAAGAGTCGCAGGGCAAGCAAGATAGTACTGAGCGGGATGTGGAGACAGCCAACGAAGAGAAGTCATCTAGGTTGCGGGAAGCTGTTAATTCCGTGAAATCTCAGACTGCTAGAATCGGAGGGGGTGATTAGGTAATGGCGATTGTTTATGTAGATATTCCACTGTTTGACCTCCCTTACTATGATATGTCAATCAGCTTGGAAGGGAACTCCTATTCTTTGGAGTTCATGTATAACACGCGGATGGAGCTGTACACCTTCAGCCTTTATGGGGTTGATAAGAGCCCGATCATATTGGGTGAAGCTCTAGTACCAAACCACCCACTCTTCGCAGATTATGCAATCTCAGATATGACTGGATTCTTTCTCCTGCTCCCGAAAGAGGAGGTGGTGGATACCGAGCCTTATAAAAGGTATCCAGATAAACTCTTCAAGTATTATGACTTTGTATACGTTTACGACAAGGAGGAGTAATGATTCAGGCTAACAGGCGGTATGTTCTTCAAATTGGCGGTGAATCGGATGGTCTGGTTATCAAGGATTTACAGGTTACTTTTGATATCACTAAATCAAGCGACAACACCGATAAAACCAACTCTGCTAGTATAGAAGTTTACAACCTGTCCCCTGAAAGCCTGAAGGTACTAGATATTGACTATCCCTACGCAGTATTCAGCGCAGGTTATGTTGGTTTAGATGGGAAGTACCCCGGAGTTAAGAGGCTATTTGCGGGACAGGTTACAAACGTTACAACAAGACGTAGTGGACCAGACCGTGTTACTCAAATTCTGATGGGGGATGGGTATGTTGAACTAAACCATCAAATACTTTCCAAGCTAGTTTCACCCGGACGGACAGTGAAAGATGTTGCTGAGGATATTAGAAAAGCCATCCCGAATGTGAGTCGGGGGGTTTATAATGGAACCAATATCAATAGTCAGCTGATCTACGGGTATCCTCTACAAGGAACCCCTCGGAAAATGCTCGATGAGTTATCTAGGAAGTATCAGTTGGAATGGCAACTGGACGATGACGTTCTCTATGTCCATGACAGTGATCGAGCTAATGACGAGAACTTTGCAGATGCTTACGTCATCTCGAAGAACTCTGGACTAATTGAGAATGCTTACAGGGCTTCGGGGGATTCTCGAAGATCAGAGAAGGACAAAGATAAAAAGCAAGCGGTACAGTGGACACAACTGTTAAACCCCAATCTGTTGCCCGGTAACATTGTCAAGCTAGAAGACACGTTCATCAAGGGTTGGTATAAGTTGGAAGAGGTTCGGCATACGGGTGGATGGAGGGATTCTGCATGGTACACTGAATGTCGTGCTGTTGCGATAGAGAAGGTGGTGAGCAAATGATGCAAGCGTCCGCAGGACTAGAGAGTGTTCTCGGGTCTGCTTTTTGGTCCGAGATGAACAATATATATACAGCCATCCCCTGTGTTGTCATTACTGTACGTGAGGGAGGGGATGGTGCATTGGTTGACATTCAACCCACTATCAATCAGAAGTTTGTTGATGGTACGGTATCCCAACGAACTCCAATATTAGGGGTTCCTGTGTCTTTCCCGATGAGCAGTAGTGCAGGTGTAATGTTCCCTATTAAAGTTGGAACAACCGGCCTTGCGATCTTTTCCATGCGTAACTTGGAATCTTGGAAAGCAAGTAATGGGGCTTTGGTTAACCCACTGAATAGGGCCAAGTTTGACAAATCAGACGCTATCTTTTTTCCGGGGATTCAACCACCCAGCGTCAACATAACCAGACCTCATTTCCATAAGTTCCCTCACAGCAACGAGGACTTAGTTCTCTTCAACAACATTGGCACTGGAGCAGAGAATGAAGTGCGGTTGAAGGGGGATGGTACTATCGTAATCAACACTGCGAGCAAGGTTGAAGTTAACGCAGGTGATGTTGAAGTTAACAGTAGCTCCGTAACTGTCAATGCGTCCGACACAGTGTTCAACTCTAATGTGAGTGTTAATGGCATGTTCACCTATAACGGTGAAGAATATTCCACACACACCCATATAGGGGTACAACCCGGAAACGGAACTACAGGACCAAAGGCATGAGGAGAGAGAATGGATATTAAAATGGATATGGACCCCGCTTCGCCTCAGTTTGGGGACGCTGTTTTCATCAACGGACCCCTTACTGCCGAAGGTGTAACCACTGAGAGGATTGAGACAGTCGCACAGAGATTGAGGATTCGGCTACTCACGTTCATGGGGGAGTGGTTTGCTGATGTGAACTACGGCATTCCATATTACCAAAGAATACTGGCAAGAAAACCCACTAAGTCGGCTGTAGATCAGATATTTCAGCAAGCGATCTTGGCCGAAGAGGGGGTAAGGGAAATAACTTACTACGAATCCTCTTTGTCTGGAAGGGCTTATTCAGTGAAGTTTCGCGTGAAGACGAGAGAAGGGGAAACCTCCCCTATATCAATTGAGCTGTAAGTGGGAGAGATATGGCAAACTATGGCATTTCGGATAAAGGCTTCAAAATAAAGAGGCTGACAGAAGTACAAGAGAGTATGAGGGAGAGGGCAGCTAATATATTTGCTGACCTTGTTCCTCCAAATGAGATAGTAGATACTTCAGCATCGTCCTTATTAGGGAGACTGATTACATTAGTTTCGGTAGGTAATGCTGACCTGTGGGAGCTATCTCATCAAGTGTATCTTGCATTTGACCCCAACTCAGCAACAGGAGTCGCCCTAGACAATCTAGTGGCTTTAGGGGGATTGAGCAGACTACCATCATCACCCTCAACAGCGACCCTGTTATTGTCAGGAGACAGTGGTACGTTCATCCCTATGGGGTCTGTGGTGAGTAGTAATGCCACAGGAGAGAGGTTTGCTCTTGCACAACCTGTTGGGTTGACCCCTGATAACGCTTCAGGAGTGGAGGTGGTGGTTGAGTCTGTTGCAGACAACACCACTTACTCTTTGACATATGCACAATCAAACACCCCACAAACAGTGAGTGTTGACTCTGGGGTCGGGGCTACTCAAGACTCTATCTTGGCAGCACTCAACTCTGTCATCATATCCTCACATCCCACACTTACGTCTAGTGTAGATGGGGGGGTATTGGTTGTCAATAGGGTTGACCCATTCCAACGGGTGACGTTCTCTGTTTCAAACTCACTCTCCATAACAGGCGTTGCTAAGATTGGGGAGGGTGTTGCAGAAACAGTAGGACCAATCAGACAGGAGGCGGGCACCTTAACGTCGATAGTTACCCCTGTCCTCGGGTGGCGGAGTGTCACCAACCCCACCCCAGCTACAGTAGGAAGGAATAGAGAGACTGATGAAGAACTGAGAGATAGGTTTAGAGGCAGTAAGTTCCAAAGGTCTGTAAACACCCTTGATGCAATCTATTCAGCTCTATCTAGTGTTCCGGGTGTAGTGGAATTAAAGCTCTATGAGAATGACACGAGTGTAGTAGATGAGAATGGACTTCCCCCAAAAAGCTTTCTCCCCGTAATAGTTGGTGGAAGCAGTGTAGACATTGGGAATGCAATATGGCGTACAAAACCTATTGGTATACTCAGTGTTGGGAACACTACAGTAAACGTAGAAGACATTCAAGGGTTTACTCATACTGTGGCTTTTGAAAGACCTTCTCCTGTTGTTGTTTATATTGACATTACCCTAACAACAGAAGATACATTCCCCCCTAATGGTGAAGAGCTGATAAGGCAAGAGCTTATTGGATACTTTGAAGAGAGATTCAGGATTGGGGATGATGTCATCTACAGTAGGTTGTTCACTCCTGTCAACCGCATCCAAGGACATCAAGTGGATGACATGGTTATTGGTACAGACCCGCAAGACTTAGGGTATGCAAATATCCCTGTGACCTTCAATGAGATAGCCAGCATTAGCGATGTGAATATCTCCATAACCGTTAACTGAGGGATAGATAATGGATGAGGTTTTTACATCAAAAGACTATCTTGCAGAAGCAAGGGAGCGAGTCACAGAGCAGCTGAAGGGTAAGCCTGTCTTTGACAAGTACCTCCAAACGATGATGTTGGATGGAGACTTGCAAAACACCCTTAAAAGCCTCATGACAGAGAGGAGTATTGACACAGCGGTTGGGGAGCAATTAGACATCATAGGGAGGATAGTTGGGCAGCCAAGAGAGTTAATCTCTACAGACTTGTTCGACTACTTTGCCTTTGAAGGGTATCCTGCTGCTGGAGCTTATGGGGATTTAGACAACACTGACGTGGGAGGGGGGTATTACTACGGGTTGGGGGAACCCCTCTCTGGTAATACTGTGCTGAATGATGAGCAGTATAGATTATTCATCAAAGCCAAGATTGCAAAGAACACAACTAGAGCTACACCAGATGAGATGTTGGAGTTCATCTCCTTTGTCTTTGGGGCAACAATTAACAACGTAATTTCTGAAGGCACTGCTGAGTACACCATCCTGATTGGAAAGGAGCTTAGTAAGTTTGAAAGGGCTTTGTTCACATACAAGACTTCCACAGGGGGGTATGATTCTTACTTCGTACCCAAACCTGCTGGAGTGAGAATTTCTTTCGGGCAATTCCCTTCGGGCAATTACTTTGGGTTTCAGGGTGCTCCCGGAGCAAAAGGGTACGGAGACTTAAATGATAGCAGTGTTGGCGGTAAATGGGCAGCTTTATTTTAACAAGGGGAATAGTTGATGGCGTTACTAGATAAACCAAATATGAAGGAAGTGTGGGCAAGTGGCGGAGCTGCTGTCAAACCTTCCGACGAAAAGATTCAAACAGGGTGGACAGCAGAAGTACCTCCCTACCAATATGAGAACTGGATTCAAGGTAGACAGGATCAATACCTTGCTCACGTCAACCAAAGGGGTATCCCTCAGTGGGATGGGGCAACAGAGTATGAAGGTGGTGGGTTGTCTTACGTCCAAGGGTCGGACGGGGTGGTGTACAAGTCCGTTGGTTCTTCTGGGCCTAGTGGAGTAGTTCAAGACCCCACCACTGACGTAGGAGGTACTTACTGGGAGAAGGCATTCTCTGACGGTGACCTAAACCAGAACATCGCTGTGTTCGACACGGCTGGCGTCCATGAGTGGACTGTGCCAGATGTGCTTAGGCAGGGTTTTCGCAAGGCATGGGTCACAGTCATTGGAGCTGGTGGTAGCGGCGGGTCTGGGGGGGTTAGCGGCATGGTCGGCGGAGGCGGAGGCGGAGGCGGCGGAAAGGCCATTAAGCTGGTCGATCTGACAGATGTTCCTAGCGTCACAGTCACGGTCGGCGTTGGCGGGGCTGGTGCAAGCTCTGGGAGTATTGGGGCGAATGGTGAGGCCAGTTCATTTGGAACTCTTCTAAGCGCAACAGGCGGAACAGGTGGCGGCGCTGTCAATGCTGGTCCCGGTGGCGTCGGTGTGGGTGGGGATATAAATTTCCGACCTTCTTCGGCTGGCACAAGGGCAGGTTCCGAGAGCAATCCTGCTGGCGGTAATGGCGGTGGCGATGGAGGTAGTCCCGGTCGTGTTGGTGCAAGCAATAGTGAAGACGGCTTGCACGGCGGTGGGAGCGGTGGCGCGGTATCCGGCTCAACAGGGAAAGGCGGGGACGGACTGGTGATCATTCAATGGTGAAGAATATGTGGGCACGAATAGATGGCGACCGTGTAGCCGAAATCACGGACATTGACCCGAAAGGGCGGTTTCATCCGTCTATTGAGTGGGTGGTTTGCTCTGAAGAAGTTGGGACGGGGTGGCGGTACAAAGACGGAAAGTTTTCTCCGCCTGACCCTGAGCCAGTGCCCGTTCCTGTCCAAGTGACACGAGCACAAGGCAAGGCCGCGCTAATCACTGCGGAGCTATGGCCTGACGTGCTGACCTTTGTCGAGTCGATCACCGATCCCACCGAAAAAGCCTTGGTCGAAGTGGCGCTAAATGACACTACACACTGGCGACGCGACAGTCCCACAATGCAAGCTATCTCCTCAGCTCTGGACATCTCCAGCGAGCAGATGGACGACTTGTTTATCTCAGCATCAAATATCAACCTATAACTTAGGCACTTTCAGAGGGGTAGTTGAAAAGACATATGGAATATTACACAGATGAAATTAAAAACCCCCAAGAGGCAAGGAACGTGCAAGCGTTCCTTGATATGATTTCCTATGCAGAAGGAACAGACCGATACGGAGATGAGAATGGGTATAATGTGATAGTTGGCGGACAACTCTTTCATGATTATTCAGATCATCCTAACACTCTAGTGGACCTTCCTCGATACGGCATCAAGTCTACTGCTGCCGGACGCTACCAGATTCTTCACAGGTACTGGGTTCACTACAAGAAGCAGTTAGACCTTCCAGACTTCTCCCCAGCTTCCCAAGATATGTACGCTATCCAACAATTCAAAGAGCGTAGAGCCTGCGAGGACATTAAGAAGGGAAGAGTTGAGACAGCTATAACTAAGGTTAGTAATATTTGGGCATCTCTCCCCGGAGCTGGGTATGGTCAACGTGAAGTTAAGATGCAAGAACTTGTCAACAAGTGGAAAGAGTTTGGTGGGAAGGAAATCACTTCGTAAAACAAAGGGAATTCATGAAAAGATGTAGGGTAAAGAGGCTTAGAGAGCAAATGGAGATAAAGAGATATGCTTAATGATATCTTGAAAGCAGCTAGGCAATGGTTGTTTCTTTTGTTCTTTCGCCTGCTTGGAATCATCTCTGGTCTTGTTATTGTTGCTATTGCAATCCCCTTCCGAAAGGAGGGGGTTTCCCTTAGTGATGGACGTAGGATCGTCAACCTACCTAGATGGGCTTGGTTGTGGGGGAATGACTTTGATGGGCTGCTTGGGGATAAACGCGGATGGTGGGAAGAGAATACACCTTTTGGTGTAGATGTAGACTCTTTCCTCGCTATGTATTGGTGGGCAGCCATACGCAACCCCGCTAATAACATGAGACTGCTAGATATGTTTTCTGCCCCTGTTGTTGGCAGCAAAATTACCTACTACGGGGATTATGTTGTTGAGGACAAGAAAGGGCTTGGTGGATGGCAGTTTGTCAAAGTAGAGAACAAAACCACCTACTATGGCTTCTATCTTGTCAAAGAGATAACCAAGGACAGAGCATTCGTTGTCCGACTAGGCTTCAAAGTTAAACCATCTCACCAAGGACAAGATGAACCAAGAAAGGGCTTAACTTTCAAACTAAACCCATGGAAACAAATATGACAAATAGATTGATTAACGGACAGAAGCTGTTCAGGAGAGTAGTTCTGATATGGGCTATGGTGATCCTCACTGTCTGGTCTTGTTTCTTAATGGACGTTTCACTGCTCATTAACATTGGAGCGGCTGGTGCAACTGTTGTAACTGCTGTTTTCGGAATCCTCACTACAGTGATTGGGTTTTATCAATGGCACAGGAACAAGGACGACGAACGCCAAGCAGCTATTGAGAAAACAATTGTTGAGAAAGCTATAGAGGAGGATGTATGATTCCGGCAAATGAGGCCAGTCCGTAGAATACCATTCATCCCCTAACACCAACTCAAAGGAGAAATAATGTTTTCCTTACTAAGCAGAGCGCTTCCTTACATAGTGATAACACTACTTGCAATGCTTCTATCCCTCTCATTATTCCTCCATACAAGAATAACAAAAATAAAGGAACTGGAGAACACGGTGCATCAGTATGAGTTTGTAATCGAAAACAATAATAAGGCGATTACTCAAATGAGGAATGATCTCGCATACACTGAAAATCTCTTAAAGACTTTACAAGAGCAGCAAGAGAATGTTTCACAAGAGCATTCAGATGTGAGGTTGGAGTGGGATAGAGTTAAAAACGAGAGGGCTTCAAATGATAAGCAAGATAGTAAAGAAAGTATCGATAATGGTGCTGATCTGTCTGAGCATTTTAGGGTGCTCAAAGAATCAGCCTGTCGTACAAACAGAAATTGTCTATAGGCCCATCCCTGAAGCTCTTCTGTCCACCTGTACAGTGGTAGAACCAACGGTAACACCAGAGGCTATACGTTCCTATAAGGAAGCCTTTTACGTTGTTTCTGAGGCTTATTTAGCCACCAATCAGAGTGTAGCCCTGTGCAATACAAA
>Ga0209075_1001994_pt1 | contig 18624 bp, 14 predicted proteins | sample Stecom2011_FD_187523 | JGI IMG/M metagenome (GOLD analysis project Ga0209075, IMG submission 187523) | Agricultural soil microbial communities from Utah to study Nitrogen management - Steer compost 2011 (SPAdes) (version 2) | ecosystem: Environmental > Terrestrial > Soil > Agricultural land...
GGGCAGGTTCCGGATCTTCACTAGCAGAAAAACCTTCAATAGCAGGCTCTTGCCGCTCGCTGGGTCGGGCTTTTGGTTTGGAAGCCTTGGCTGGCCCAAATCCGAGGATGCTATGCCACCAACGTTTACCTGACTTGTCCCTGGCAACATTATTGTCAGGTTGGCTAATCCGGGCCGCTGGTTGAGGCTTTTGAGCGACAGGACTCTGCTCCGGCTGGGCAGGTTTCTCCAGCGCTGGCTTCGTTTTGTCGGATTGCACAAGTTTTTTGAGATACTGCCCCAGCCGGAGAGCGAGGCCACCGAGCTGATCCATAAGCCAGGACCAGGACAATCCGACAGTGACTGTCAGAGCGAAAAGAAAGATCGCTATAAGTAAAAGCGTGGTTGCAGGCAGGTTAAAAAACCGAATCATGGCATCTGAAACAGCGGTACCAAGTACACCACCTGAGGACGCACCGAGACCAAACACAGAGTAAAGCGAGAGAAGACTGGTAGCAGAGAGCAGGATCAGCAAAAAGCCGCCAAAGCGCATCAGAAACAGCGGCCAGTGCATATCAAGAGAATCATTACGCCTGCGGATCAGCATGATGGCATAACCCGCCACCATCATCGGAAACAGATAGGCAACGTGACCGAAAAAGTCCATCAACAGACTCGCCAGCCAAGCGCCGGAGCGGCCGGCTGCGTTCAACACGCTGGTATCATGACCAATACTGGCCCAGCCTGGGTCCGAAGGGCTGAACGTCACAAGCGCCATAGCCAAATAAATGCATAGGGCAATGAGCCCGATCACCGCGCCTTCACGGGCACCCTGCGCAGCAAGGCGGCGAAAGCGCAGCTGTTTCTCTGTCAGTTTTTGTGGTGATTGCTTCGCTTTTGCAGATTCGGCCATGAATACTCAAACGTTAGGTGTTGCTTGCGTTCTGAAGTACCTGAAACCCTCTGTACAAGTCTGTTTTCAGATCTTCGACTGCTTCTATGCCCACCGAAACACGCAAAAGATTTTCGGTGATACCAGCTCTGGATTTGTCTTCCGGCGATAAGCGCCCGTGAGTCGTTGTGGCCGGATGGGTAATCGTGGTTTTAACGTCGCCCAGGTTGGCGGTAATGGAAATCATCCGGGTGGCATCGATAAACTTCCAGGCTTCTTCCCGGCCGCCCTTCAGACAAAATGACAAAACCCCACCAAACCCTTTCTGCTGCTTTTTAGCAAGCGCATGCTGTGGATGGCTATCAAGCCCTGCGTAATATACCCGCTCCACCGCAGGCTGCTGCTCCAGCCACACTGCCAACTCTAGCGCATTGTCGCAATGGGCTCGCATACGGATTGGTAAGGTTTCCAGGCCCTTGTGAAAGACCCAGGCGTTAAAAGGGCTCATTGTGGGCCCCGCGGACCTCAGGAAGCCATAGACTTCGTCCATGAGCTTTGTTGGACCAACCACCACACCACCTACACAGCGACCCTGACCATCAAGATACTTGGTTGCAGAGTGGATAACGATATCCGCCCCGTGTTCCAAAGGCCGTTGCAGCACCGGCGTGCAGAAACAGTTGTCCACCACGAACAGGGCATCATTTTCGTGGGCAAGCTGTGCCAGCGCCTCCATGTCGGCCACTTCGCAAAGAGGATTGGACGGTGTTTCGATAAACAGCATGCGGGTGTTTGACCGCATAGCCCCGGCCCACTCCTGAGCATCAGTAAGGCTCACAAATGACGTTTCAACACCAAACTTAGCCATGTATTTCTGAAACAGCACATTGGTGGTTCCGAATACACCACGGGAGCAAATAACGTGATCGCCAGTCTTCAACAGTGCCATGCAGGTGCTGAGAATAGCGGCCATGCCAGATGAGGTTGCAACCGCACGCTCACCACCTTCCATTGCAGCGATACGGCCCTCAAATGCCTGGACCGTTGGGTTGGTAAACCTGGAGTAGATATTACCTGGCTCTTCACCACCAAAACGGGCCGCTGCCTGAGCTGCACTGGAGTATACGAAGCTGGAAGTGGGAAAAATGGCATCGCTGTGTTCCAGCTGACCAGTGCGCAGCTGCCCTGCCCTCACCGCCAGAGTATCCAGAGACATACCCTCAAGATCCGATTCGGGAATCTGGACAGTTTCTTCGCGGTGAAAAGTCATGAGCGTCTCCTGCTAAGGCTCGGTAATCAGTCTTCGTCGTTGTGAAGGTCAATAATGCCGTTGTCGCCAGACATTGCGTCTCCGCCCCCCGAGCGCTGGATGTCATTACGCGCTTCATCAAGGCGGTTGAGGTAGGCCGTATCTATATCGCCGGTTACATAATCCCCGGTAAACACCGAACACTCCCAACCATCAATGCTGTCATTCACGTCACTGACACAGGTCACCAGATCTTCCAGATCCTGATACAACAACCAATCTGCGCCAATCAAATCGCGAATTTCGTCAACCGTTCGGTCGTGGGCAATCAATTCATTGGCCGATGGCATATCTATGCCGTAAACGTTAGGAAAGCGAACCGGGGGCGCGGCAGAGGCAAAATAAACCTTCCTGGCACCCGCATCCCTTGCCATCTGAACAATTTCCTTACAGGTGGTACCCCGAACAATTGAATCGTCCACCAACATGACGTTTTTGCCCTTGAACTCCAACTCAATGGGGTTCAGCTTCTGGCGCACAGATTTCTTGCGCATGGTCTGTCCAGGCATGATGAATGTTCGGCCAATGTAGCGATTCTTTATGAACCCCTCCCGGAACTTCAACCCCAACCTGTGAGCCATCTGCATGGCAGATGTGCGGCTGGTATCGGGAATTGGCATAACCACATCGATATCGTGGTCTGGGCGCTCGCGCTGGACCTTGTCTGCCAGAGTCTCACCCATACGCAGTCGGGCTTTATAGACCGACACGCCATCAATTATGGAGTCTGGTCGTGCAAAGTAGACATGTTCGAAAATACAGGGGAACAGTTTCGGTGCCGCAGCGCATTGCTGCGTATAAAGCGTGCCGTCGGTTTCGATGTAAACGGCTTCGCCGGGAGCGATGTCCCGTACAAGCGTGTAACCAGCCGCGCTGAGAGCAACACTCTCGGATGCGATCATGTATTCCTTACGGCCGGTTTCATCGGTGCGCTCACCATAACAAACCGGGCGTATGCCATTGGGGTCACGGAAACCCACAATGCCGTAACCGGTAATCATGGCGATAACGGCATAGGCTCCGCGGCAACGTTCATGCACGGCCCGCACCGCAGAGAAAATTTCATCTTTTGTCGGATCAAATTTACCCAGCTTTTGCAGTTCGTGTGCAAAAACGTTCAGCAGAACTTCTGAATCCGAGTTGGTGTTGATATGCCGCAGATCTGTACGGAACAGATCCTGGCTCAGTTCGTCGGCATTGGTCAGATTGCCGTTATGAGCCAGAGTAATACCGTAAGGGCTGTTCACATAGAAAGGCTGGGATTCGGCGGAACTGGAACTGCCTGCGGTGGGATAGCGCACATGGCCTATGCCAACATTGCCCACAAGACGGTGCATGTGACGGGTATGGAAAACGTCCCGCACCAAGCCATTGTCTTTACGCAGAAAAAAGCGATCATCCTGGAACGTTACAATACCTGCCGCATCCTGGCCTCGGTGCTGAAGTACAGTCAGCGCATCATAAAGCGACTGATTTACATGGGAACTACTGACGATGCCGACAATGCCACACATGGATAAGATGATCTCCGGGTGTTAGTTCTGAATGTTAGCGGGATGCGGACGTGGGTTCCACGGCCTTTTGAGATTCTGGTGCCAGAAAACGCGCAAACTCGTCACCGAATGTTCGCCGGGACCAGTCTTCAACCACCCCCAATCGATCAATCATGACGGATGTCCTCCACCAGGTATCCTGGGCCAGAGGGGTATAACGAATGAAGGCTATCGCGACAATCACAACAACAATGCCGCGCAACAGCCCAAACCCCATACCCAGAACACGGTCGGTGGCAGAGAGCCCTGTGGCACGGACAAGATGGCCAATCATATTGTTGATTATAGCGCCGACGATAAGCGTGCCGAAAAAGAGAATGGCAAAGGCTGCAATCAGTCGCACCAGCGGCGTTTCTACGGTGTTCTCGAGCAACGCCTGCATCTGGGGATGGAAGGTTCGGGCAAGTATGAACGCGCCCACCCACGTCACTAGAGACAAGGCTTCCTTGACGAAGCCCCGCTTCAAACTGATGAGAGTGGAAACTGTAATGAGGGCAATGATGACCCAGTCGATCCAGATCAGCGCTTCCATGGAAGTCCCGGTGGAGAAAAGGAAGCGCGAATTCTATCAGGAAACCGCCGTGCGCCAAAACGCCTGATTGACATAAAGCAGATCAAAAGCGTTATTTGTCGCCAGAAGTGACCAAGCTGTTCAATTTGAAAGCTTCATCAAGGACACGCTTCGCTTCCTCTGCTTTGGATTTTTCAGCAAAAGGCCCACTGAAAACGCGTGTCAGCGTGGTATCACCTCGAACAACTTCCTGAAGATGGGAGCTATAGCCCGCTTTGCGGACGTTATCGCGGAGACGGCGGGCATTATCACTATCCCCAAAGCTACCCAACTGAACAACCCAGGCTCCTTCCAGAGAGCGCGTATACTCTGCACTTTCCTGCTCTGCGCTGGTTTCAGGCGCTTTTGGATCTGGCGCGGTCTGCCGGGTCGTAGCAGAAGACGCAACCGGTTTGGGCTGAGACGGTTCTGCCGGTGGAGGTTTGGACACATCCGCGGTGGGCTTTTCTCGTGCATCCGGTACAGGCTGGGCAGCAGATGCATCATCTTCCAGAATTCTGAAGCCTTGATTGCCGGAGCTGGCACTTTCCACGCTATCTTGTTGATACGCGGGGGGCGCTGCCAAATCTGATACCGGTGTTTCAACTTCCGGGAAAGGCGGTTCCTCGGGGATATTAATCGAGGTGGAAGTGCGCTTTGAGTGGGGCTCATCGAAAACCATAGGGACAAAAATAACAGCCAGTGAAATAAGAACCAGCGCCCCAATGATTCTTTGCTTCAGTCCATCCACGTTTCTTGGCTCCTCGCTCATTTTTCCCAGAGTCATACTAACTGCCCGCCATCCATAACTCCAAGCCTTGCGGCAAGCTATGGACAAAGTTTAAGGCTCGCCCCCGACTGCTCATACAAGCAGTGAACGCGCCTCTGCGACCGTAAAAAACGAGCCAAAAACAATAATAATGTCATTCGGGCCTGCCGCCACCCGCGCCTCTGCGATAGCATTGGCGACAGAATCGTGTGCGCAAACTCTGCTTAGTTCACAGGGCACAAGCCTGTCTTGCAGGGTTTCCGAACTCAGGCCTCTGGGCACCTTAAGCCCCGCAAGGTGCCAGCAGTCAACAATCGGGGCCATGGCGTGCGCAACACCCTCCACATCCTTATCTGCCAATGCTGCATATACTGCATGCACTTTTTGACTTGCTCCTTTCAGAGCCTGCAACCGTGCTGAAAGCCAACGGGCGGCGTGGGGATTGTGGCCCACATCAACATATAGATCGGGTTCGTACCCAAGACGCTCGAACCTACCCGGCACTGTGACCTTGGCCAGCGCAGCTTCAAGTGACCCGATCGCCATGCCTGGCTCAAGCGTCAGCATTGCAACAGCCGCAGCAGCCACGCCAGGAACAGGCAAAGGCCCAGCCGGCAACCGAATATCCTGCTCCTGAACATGCAGAATGAAGTCCAGGCCAGCGTTACCACCTGCAACCTCCTCAATTGTGTAGTTCTCGCCTACTCGTTTGAGTGCGACTTTCTGTGCAACCGCCTGCTGAATCACTGAGCGCGGCGGGTCGACATCGGCAAGCACTGCTGGTATGCCGGGCCGCAGAATACCGGCCTTCTCGAAACCGATAACCTCCCGGTTGTCTCCAAGAAACGCCACATGGTCAATATCCACAGAAGTAATAATCGCAAGATCCGGATCAATCACATTAACGGCATCGAGGCGCCCTCCGAGGCCCACCTCAAGAATCCAGTCCTGAACACCGGCCTCATTGAGAACAACAAATGCAGCAAGGGTGCCGAATTCAAAGTACGTCAGTGTTACTGAACCGCGGGCCGCCTCTACCTTTTCAAACGCTGAAATCAGAGTCGCATCATCAACGTCCACACCATCAACACGGATACGCTCGTTGTAATTCTGCAGATGCGGTGAGGTATAAGCACCGGTGCGCCGGCCGTGGGCTTGTAACAGTGCTTCCAGGGCTGCGACCGTGCTGCCCTTGCCGTTGGTTCCGGCAACACTAATTACACGTGCCTTGGGCTTGCTGCGGAAAAGCCGGCGCAACACCACAAGTACCCGGTCGAGCCCAAGATCAATTTCGGTGGGGTGGATCGATTCCAGCCAGGACAGCCAGTTATCAAGGGAGGCCCCAGCCCCCGGTGCTTTCGGGGGCTGGGATTTCGGTTTACTCGGCTGGAACATCAGCGTCTGGCTTTTCCGTTATCTCAAATTCGATGGGTTCGTCGGTACCCGGGCGTTCCTGCCCGGTGAACTTCGCCAGTACGTGGGCAATTCGCTCACGCATCTGGTGACGGTGCAGAATCATGTCTATCGCTCCGTGCTCCAGCAGGAATTCACTGCGCTGGAAGCCTTCGGGAAGTTTTTCACGAACCGTCTGTTCAATAACCCGAGGCCCCGCGAAACCAATCAACGCGTTGGGTTCGGCGATATTGAGGTCGCCCAGCATCGCAAGACTGGCAGATACACCACCGAAAACCGGATCCGTCATCACAGAAATATACGGTATGCCTTCCTGCTTCATGCGCTCCAACACAGCTGCTGTTTTGGACATCTGCATCAATGAAAGAATGGCTTCCTGCATCCGGGCCCCACCGCTGGCAGAAAAGCAGACCAGAGGAATCCGCTCGGCAAGCGCCACATTGGCTGCCTGAACAAACTTCTCACCCACCACCTGCCCCATAGAACCGCCCATGAAACCAAATTCAAAAGAGCAGGCAACCAGTGGAACACCCAGTGTTTTGCCTTTCATGGCAACGAGGGCGTCTTTCTCACCCGTGGCTTTTTGAGCTTGCACGAGGCGATCTTTATAGCGCTTGGTGTCCTTGAACTTCAACCGATCCCAAGGCTCAAGGTTTGCACCAATTTCTTCGCGATCTTCCGGGTCCAGAAAAATATCAAGACGGCGACGGGCAGCAACCCTCAGGTGATGATTGCACTTGGGGCAAACATCCAGGTTTTTCTCCAGCTCCGGCTTGTAGAGAAAGGCTCCACATTTGGGACATTTTTTCCAAAGCCCTTCAGGAACACCTGTTCTGCGATTGGATTCCGAGCGAATTTTGCCCGGCATTATCTTGTCCAGCCAGTTACTCATGGTTTCATCCTGTCCTTTGATTCCTGTCTGCCCTCACCTTCCAACTTTCAGGTCAGGAGGCCAGGCTATCCAGTGCTTCACGCATCGGGTTGAGCAGATCTGTCAGTGCTCGTTTAAGCGCGTCGATATCTGTTTGATTTCTGGCTATTGTATCTACCAATACACTGCCAACAATTACACCATCGGATACCCTTCCTACGGCAGCAGCTGTTTCAGCGTCACGAATACCGAAGCCAACACCAACCGGCAGTGCCGTCAACTCATGGATATGGGCCACTTTAGCGGCGACTTCATCGACGTTTATTTTGGCAGCTCCGGTCACACCATTAAATGAAACATAGTACACATAACCTGAAGAGTGATCGGCAATTGCACGAATTCTCTCATCCGTGGTGGTCGGCGCCAGCAGGAAAATCGGATCCAGCCCACGCTCAGCGAACAAAGGCGCAACCTGGTCCGCTTCTTCCGGGGGTAAATCCACAGTCAGAACGCCATCGACACCCGCCGCGACCGCTGCATCTGCAAAAGCTTCATAGCCCATGGCTTCAATAGGATTGAGGTACCCCATCAGCACCACTGGAGTGGTGTCATTGGTTTTTCTGAACTCGCTCACCATCGCCAACACACGACGCAATGATGTACCGTGTTTTAGCGCGCGCTCGCAGGCCAGCTGAATCACCGGCCCATCGGCCATCGGGTCTGAAAAAGGCACACCCAGCTCGATGATATCGACACCAGCGTCTACCATAGTGTGCATCAACCCCACAGTTTCGTCGGGGTGCGGATCACCAGCGGTAATAAACGGAATAAGTGCCTTACGGCCCTGTCCTTTGAGGGTCTGGAGAACCCCTTCAATTCGGCTCATGCCTGCTCCTGTCGATTAATCAGACCACTATTCACAGTTCAATACCATCCAGCTGTGCGACGGTATGGATGTCTTTGTCGCCGCGACCGGAGACATTAATTACCACCATCTGGTCTTTGTCCATCGTGGCTGCAAGCTTGACCGCGTAGGCGACTGCGTGAGCGGATTCCAGCGCTGGCATGATGCCCTCAACGAGCGTCAGCATACGAAATGCTTCGAGCGCCTCATCATCGGTTACCGACACATAGTTAGCCCGCCCGATATCCTTCAACCAGCTATGCTCTGGCCCTACTCCCGGGTAATCCAGCCCGGCACTGACGGAATGGGTGCTGGCGATCTGCCCGTCATCGTCTTCCATCAGGTAGGTGCGGTTGCCGTGGAGTACTCCAGGGCGACCAGCACACAAAGGCGCAGCATGCTCACCGGTTTCAATGCCATGACCGCCGGCTTCAACGCCATAAAGCTGCACAGATTCATCCGTAAGGAACGGGTAGAACATGCCAATCGCGTTGGAGCCACCACCGACACAGGCAACCAGAGCATCCGGCAATTTACCCGTTTTTTCAAGAGATTGTCGGCGGGTTTCGCGCCCGATAACCGATTGAAAATCGCGTACCAACAACGGGTAAGGATGGGGCCCGGCTACCGTACCGATAATGTAGAAAGTATCGTCCACATTGGTAACCCAATCGCGCATGGCATCGTTCATTGCATCTTTAAGTGTACGACTGCCGCTCTGAACGGCATGCACCTGTGCGCCGAGAAGCTTCATGCGGTATACGTTCAGTGACTGACGTTGAACGTCGTCTGCGCCCATGAACACATGGCATTCCAGGCCCAGTCGGGCGCAAACAGTGGCTGTAGCAACGCCATGTTGCCCGGCACCGGTTTCTGCGATGATCCGCTTTTTACCAAGGAAGCTGGCGAGCAAGGCCTGGCCAATGGTGTTGTTTACCTTGTGAGCGCCTGTGTGATTCAGGTCTTCCCGCTTTAGCCAGATTTGGGCACCACCGGTTTCCCGGGTCAGTCGCTCAGCAAAGTACAAAGGGCTGGGGCGGCCAACATAATCTGCAAGATCTTTATCAAACGTGGCCTGAAACTCAGGATCGTTCTTGAGCCGCAAGTATTCCCGCTCTAGCGTCATCAGGGAATCCATCAGCGTCTCGGAAACGAATCGTCCGCCAAAGGCGCCGAAGTGTCCTCGCGCATCCGGCAATGCCGTCAGCATTTCTTCAGTCAGTTTTACAGACACGGTGAACCTCTCTAATAAACTTGGTGATTTTTTCGACGTCTTTGATGCCTTTGCTCTTCTCTACACCACCACTGACATCAACAGCCCAGGGCCTCACCTTCTTTACGGCGCCAGACACGTTATCAGATGACAACCCACCGGCCAATATGAGGGGTAAAGCACGCTCAGACGGAATCAGGTCCCAATTGAATGAGTGGCCAGTGCCCCCATAGCGATCAGGGTCCCAGGCATCAACCAAAAGCCCGGAGGCGAACTTGTAATCGTCAAATGCCTGTTCGATCTGCCCGGCCCGCTGAACCCTTATAGCCTTGATCCAGCGACGATCAAACTGTTCGCAAAACCCCGCAGTTTCATCGCCATGAAACTGCAACAAATCAAGAGGAATACGCCTCAAAACTTCGTTGACGTAATCTCGCTCTGGATTCACAAACAGCCCGACAACCGACACGAATGCCGGGATGTGATGGGCAAGGGCCTCCGCCTGCTCAATGGTAACGGAACGGGGGCTCGGCTCGTAAAACACGAACCCAATTGCATCAGCTCCTTTGGCGACTGCTGCCTCAACGTCCTCAGCTCGGGTCAGCCCACAAATTTTAACTCGCGTATTCATGGCATCTGCACCGGCTTTTGCTTTGGATGAATGTGCGTTGGCTGAACCGGGGAATTATCAACCACGCTAAACCAGGGCCGGGCAAATCCCGGACCACATTCCGCAGGTGGTATTTCAAAACTGTCAGGATACCCCACATCAACCAGATACAAGCCGTGAGGCGGCGCGGTGACTCCGGCCAGGGTCCGATCCTTCGCAGCCAGTATGCCATGAATCCAGGATAAGGACTGCTTTCCGGACCCTACAGCCATTAGAGCCCCCGCAATATTCCGCACCATGTGGTGGAGAAAAGCATTAGCCTGCACATCAATTACGACGAAGTTTGCTTTGCGGGTTACTTTTATCTGTTCAAGAAACCGAATAGGGGTTCGAGATTGGCAACCGGCAGCGCGGAAAGAGGAGAAATCATGCTCCCCCACCAGCGACTGGGCTGCTTCGTGCATTCTCTCCGCGTCCAGTTCCCGAAACGTCCAGCTCACTTGCCCGCGCTGAATTCCGGGGCGTATCGGGCTGTTGTATATAACGTAGCGGTAGCGTCTGTACACGGCGGAAAAGCGCGCGTGGAAGTCCTCACTGGTGTTCCCTGCCCAGTGCACAGCAATATCGAACGGCAATGCCGTATTGATACCCATAACCCAAGAGCGGAGATTACGAACAGCGTGCGTTTCAAAATGGGCAATTTGATAGCTTGCATGTACCCCGGTATCAGTACGGCCGGCACATACGAGATTTATGGGATGGTCAGCCACCCTGGAAACGGCTTTTGTAAGCTCAGCTTCAACCGATCGAACTCCGGACTTTTGCAACTGCCAGCCATGAAATTTTCGGCCATCGTATTCAAAAGCCAAGGCAACACGCCCGCCACCAATGGCATTGTCCGTTGTGAGTTCCTGAGGGTAGAGAAACAAGTGTGAATCCGAAATGTATGTTGCTGTAAAAACAAAGCGCCGGCTGATTGCCGAGAGATTCCCCGGCGGCCGGCGCTTGCTGCCTCAATAATCCGATTATAACGGATCAGGACAGATTTTTAAGCAAGTCCTGTGCTTCAGCTTTCTGCTCGTCGTTACCCTCAAGAGCAACCTCTTCAAGAATGTCACGGGCTCCGTCACTGTCGCCCATTTCAATGTAAGCCCTTGCCAGATCAAGTTTGGTCGCGGCCTCATCAGTTCCTGCGAGGAAGTCGAAATCATCATCGTCACCAAGATCATCTTCATTAATCTCGGAAAGCGGTGGTTTTACGACACCATCCTGCACCTCTTCGGAAGCAATAGGCAGCTCTTCATCAAGAAGGCTTTCGTCATCTTCCGACTCAAGAGTGTCTTCCAGCCCAAGCTCGTCATCCAGTGACAATTCATCATCAAGAGAGAGCTCATCGTCTTCAAGACTGACGTTATCGCTCTCGACAGCGTCAGAGAACTCTTCCATCAAGGCCAGGTCTTCATCGGACACATCCAGCTCAAGATCATCAAGCGTAGACTCTTCCAGCTCGCCGTCGGCAAGTTCGCCTTCTTCACCGGCGACCTTATCAAGCTCGGCATCCAACTCGTCAAGGAAGCTTTCATCCAATGAATCAAGACCCAAGCCGTCAACCTCAGCTTCCGGTTCTGCTTCATTCTTCGGGGCTGCCTCAGGCGCAACCTTGAAGTCGGATTCGAGGGCATCATCTAGCATCAGATCTGAGGAGTCACCCAGTTCGTCAAGCTCCCCAAGGGTATCCTCGAGAGACTCATCAGAATCATCCAGGTCTATCTCCAGAGAAGAAAAGTCACTCTCCTCCTGAATGCCTGACCCCTCTTCATCGGCTTTAGGCAACTCAAGGCCCGACAAGTCGTATTCGATCAGGGCATCAGAATCCTTCTTTTCTTCGCCTTCTGCTGATTCCTCTTCATCTGCGCTGGCATCCACAGAACTTTCTGTATCTTCCAGCGAATCGAGATCAAAGTCAGCCAGATCGGCGTCAAAATCGCCGAATTCGTTTTCAACCGACTCTTCGCGCGTTGACTCAGCCTTATCAGACAACAGCTCATCAGACAGAGGTGCAGGCGCCTCGAATTCTTCGCCGAAGGAGTCGGAACGAAGCTGGGACTCCAGGTCATCAATGCTCGGCATTGACTCGGCTTCTTCGAGGCGAGCGCTAAGTTCGTTCGCCTGCGCAAGAGCCTCGTCGTCATCCAGTGCCTGAATTTCACCAAACTGCTTCTCGAAAGACTCACGATCCCGGTTGTCGGCATAGACACCAAGAAGTTTCAGACGCAGGTCTGTGCGGCTTGGTTCTTTGGAGATTGCAGCTTCCAGAACCTGAGCTGCCTGATCGTAGCGGCCGTATGCTACGTAAGTGTCAGCCTCCTCCAGAGCATCACTGGTGACTTCACTCTGAACAGACTCTTCATCATCCAGGGTCAGATCAAAGGTATCTTCCGGACCTTCAGGGTCACTGCTCAACTGCTCGTAAAACGCTTTTTCTCTGTTCGCACTGCGTCGGGCAAGAAGCAGAAGGAGAAGTAGCAACAGAATCAGGCCACCACCAAGGGCAATCTGGTACATCGTATTGCCAGTAATGGCATCGATAATATTGCCGGGAAAGCCCTTCTCAACAGCGGGCGCAGGTTTTGGCTGGGCTTTGGCCACAGGTGCGTCTGGCGCTGCAGGCTGTTCTGTCATATCTGGCTGCTCACCAGCGACAGGCACTGCATCACTGCTGGTCACATCTGCTTCCAGACCGCTTTCGGCCGTTTCCCCGGTCGGCTCGGGTTCAGCAGTTACGCCGGTAGAATCCGCTTCACCTGCAGACTCTTCCTGATCAACCGCCACCTCCATACCGGCAGGATCAGTTTCAGCTGCTGCCTGCTCTTCACCAAGCTCACCTGTAGGCTCAGCCTCAGTCATGCCTGCGACTGTTTCGCCCTGCTCAGATACAGCGTCATCTTCGCTAGCAACCGTTTCATCAACAGTTGCGTCTGCCGCAGGAGCTGTTTCAGCATCGACTGTAGCAGTGGCAGCGCCAGCGGCTGCACCTTGTTGCATTTCCGCTAGCTGAGTGTTTTTAAGTTCAAGCAAGCGCTGCAGAGTTTGCACCTGGTCTTGAAGATCATCAACGCGGCTATTGAGCTCGTCGTTCTCACGGCGCGTGCTTTCAAGCTGCTCCATCACTATGGCTGAACCGCTATCTACACCACCAGACAGCTGTCCATCACCGCCGGCTGAACCGCCTTCAGCCTGAGTACGACCGCCTTCATCATCGGCGACCAGCAGTTTAAGTTCGTCGCCACCGGCCTGTACTGCTCCTGCACTGCTCGCAGCGGTTTGCTGGGCAGGTGTGGCATCTACCGTGCGTTTGGGTTGCTGGAATTCCTGATTTTGCCGGGCTACCGCACGGGTTGCCTCGGCACGGCTGCGATTACGGATTTGATCTGCCGTTGGAACACGCAAAACCTGACCGCGCTTGAGCCGGTTAATGTTGTTGCCAATAAACGCGTCAGGATTCAGATCCTGCAGCGCCAGCATTACCTGCTGCATGGACAGGCTGTTATCAGGGCGAACAGCAGATGCGATAGTCCAAAGCGTATCAGCGGGGCCTGTAGGCCCGAAGGTATCTGAACCATATCCGCTGCTTCGCGACTGCTCTACCCTTGTTTGACGTCGAACTGACTCAGCACTGCGATCTGCAGTAGCGGGACGGGATTGTGCAGAAGGTGCTCGCACCGGTTCTGCAATGCCTGAATCTTCCGCAAAAACCGGAGGGTCTACAAGAACTGCGTATTCACGCATGATCCGGCCATTAGGCCAGGTCAGTTCCAGCAGGAAATTGAGGTACGGCTCTCTCAACGGCTCCCGGGAGGATACATTCACCACCAGACTGCCATCGGGGCTCGTAGTTACATTAAAACGGAGCTTGCCAACAAACTGGCTCCGTTGCAGACCCAATCTCTGATATGCCCTTTCTGGAGCGACGTTCACAAACACATCACCGGGATCAACTCCCCGGCTTTGTGGCAGAACAATTTCCGCGTCCATCGGCTCATTCAGATAGGACTGAAGTTCAATTTCACCCAGCCCCAGGGCTTGAGCGACGCCGGATCCGAGCCCTCCCGCCAACGCCAGTGCAACCGCAAGCTTGCGTACCTTCATGCTTTTTCCTTTCAAGTCTCCGTTATCCGCGACTGTTTTTAAACAGAACCGGACGAGGTAGGGTGACTTCCGTCTGGATAATTCTGGATTAATATGTCGCGTTTTCAACTCTTAGTCCGGCAAGTATTGTTGATAAAACCTCTTTTATCAATCAATCAGCCGCAATCCTTGCACCAATTATTTATCAGTTGCACGGAACTCCCTACTAGCCCTGAAAATAACAGGGGCGGAGCCTGAAATCAGCCTCCGCCCCGTAACCGGCTTTCTGAAACCGGACACAGTTGGCATTTATTGCCTCTGTGTAACAATTCTTAACGTTCCTGAAGGATTCGCAACATGCGGCGCAAGGGCTCAGCGGCACCCCACAACAGTTGATCGCCTACTGTAAACGCAGAAATATACTCCGGCCCCATGGCCAATTTACGAATTCGACCAATGGGTATGCTCAGAGTGCCGGTCACCTTCGCAGGTGTCAGTTCCGTAACGCTTGCATCGCGCTCGTTGGGAATCACTTTAACCCAGTCGTTAGCCTTCGCCAGAATTGACTCAATTTCTGAAACCGACAGATCTTTCTTGAGTTTGATGGTTAGCGCCTGGCTGTGGGAGCGCATGGCTCCAATCCGCACGCAAATGCCATCAATAGGAATCGGGTTGTCTGTCCGACCAAGAATTTTATTGGTCTCCACCCCTGCTTTCCACTCTTCCTTGCTCATGCCGTTATCAAGCTGTTTGTCGATAAACGGTATCAGGCTGCCAGCCAGAGGCACCTGAAAATGCTCGGTTGGAAACGCATCTGAACGCATGGCCTCAGTGATCTTGCGATCAATGTCCAGAATTGCTGAGGACGGGCTGGCGAGCTCATCACTCACACTGCGGTTAAGCTCGCCCATCTGGTTGAGCAACTCACGCATGTTCTGGGCGCCAGAGCCAGAAGCAGCCTGGTACGTCATGGGTGAAACCCACTCAATCAGATCCTGTTCGAGCAGCCCGCCGAGGGCGAGCATCATCAGGCTTACAGTGCAGTTACCGCCAATGTAATCCTTCACACCCAGCTTCAACGCATCATCAATGACGTTGCGGTTCACGGGATCCAGAACAATGACAGAGTGATCCTTCATGCGCAGCGTAGACGCAGCATCAATCCAGTAGCCTTCCCAGCCTGCATCACGCAGTTTCTGATAGACAGCACCGGTGTAGTCGCCACCCTGACAAGTAAGAATCACATCCAGAGTTTTGAGGGTTTCGATATCGAATGCATCCTGCAAGGGCGGCACGCCTTCCTTGCCCACATCCGGCGCTGGCTGACCAGCTTGAGATGTGGTGAAAAATACCGGATCGATATCAGCAAAATCATTTTCTTCGCGCATGCGCTGCATGAGGACAGAGCCCACCATACCGCGCCAACCTACAAGTCCAACTCGCTTCATGTGCGACCTTTGAACCTCGCTTTATGCCCGCCCTCGGCCTATATCGCTGGCGGGGACGGGATGAATGTTCCCGCAGCAACCGCATCGTGTTGCTGTCGGGGATGGTCGTAATTTACAGGGCGGCCAGTACCGCATCGCCCATTTCACGGGTTGATACCCGGATACCGCCTTCCGACATTATGTCGGCAGTACGTAGCCCTTGGTCCAGCACCCTGTTCACAGCCGCTTCGATCGCCGCAGCTGCTGCCTCTTCATCAAGGCTGTACCGCAACATCATTGCGGCACTGATAATCGTTGCCAAAGGATTGGCAATGCCTTTACCGGCAATGTCCGGTGCAGAACCGTGGCACGGCTCGTACATGCCCTGCTTTTCAGAATTCAGCGATGCCGATGGCAACATGCCAATGGAGCCAGTCAGCATGGCTGCTTCATCTGAAAGAATATCACCAAACATGTTGCCAGTCACAATCACATCGAACTGCTTGGGCGCACGAACCAGCTGCATTGCCGCGTTATCCACGTACATATGGGACAACTCGACATCCGGGTATTCGCTTTTCAGTTCGTTCATGATTTCGCGCCACAGCACGGTCACCTCAAGCACGTTGGCTTTGTCTACCGAGCACAGCTTCTTGCCCCGCTGCTGAGCAGCTTCAAATGCCACCCGGCCAATACGGCGAATCTCGGTCTCGGTGTAAGCGTAAGTGTTGTAGCCTTGGCGTTCACCGCTCTCCAACTGACGCACACCACGCGGCTGACCGAAGTAGATACCACCGGTTAGCTCACGAACAATCATGATATCCAGGCCTGAAACAACCTCGGACTTGAGTGAAGATGCAGAAGCCAGCTGTGGGTAAAGAATAGCCGGCCGCAGATTGGCAAACAGCTTCAGGTTGGAACGCAAACCCAGCAGGCCTTTCTCGGGACGCTTGGCCATGGGCAGCGCATCCCACTTTGGCCCACCAACTGCACCCAACAAAATAGCATCTGCTTTGCGCGCCTTCTCCAGGGTCTCATCCGGTAACGGATTATCTTCTTCGTCCAGAGCAGCCCCACCAACAAGGCCTGTCTCAAACGTAAGTTTCAGGTCAAACTTTTCATTGATGGCACGCAGGATCTTTTCTGCTTCGGTAATAATTTCCGGGCCTATGCCGTCACCCGGCAGAAGAAGTACTGTTCTGGACATCTTGTGCTTCCATATCGTGATAAGCCGGCCCCGACCAGGCCGGCACATTAAAAGTTGCCGGGTATGGAATTTGCGCCCGGACTGTTACGTTTTTCAGCTCTTCAGAAAAATACCTGAAGCCCAGTTTACTGGCTTGCGCCAAACAACCAGGGCGCCGTTTTGCGACGTTGATCTTCATAGGACTTGATCAGCTCTGCATCTTCCAGAGTCACGCCAATATCATCCAGCCCATTCAACAGGCAATGACGACGGAAATCATCAACATCAAAACTGAAAGATTCACCAGATGGCGTGATCACGGTTTTGGCTTCCAGATCCACAGTCAGTTGATAGCCTTCCAGAACCTCAGCCTCATCAAACAACTTATCTACCACTTTTTCTTCAAGAACAATGGGCAACAGACCATTCTTAAAGCAGTTGTTGTAGAAAATATCTGCGAAACTTGGAGCGATAATAACCCGAAAGCCATAATCATCAAGCGCCCAGGGGGCGTGCTCACGGCTCGATCCGCAACCGAAGTTACTGCGAGCCAACAACACACTTGCGCCCTTGTAACGGGGCTGGTTAAGCACAAAATCCGGATTTAGCGGACGCTGGGAGCTGTCCTGATCCGGTTTGCCTTCATCCAGATAGCGCAACTCATCAAACAGGTTAGGGCCAAAGCCCGTGCGCTTGATGGATTTCAGAAACTGCTTGGGAATAATCATGTCCGTATCCACATTGGAACGGTCCATGGGGGCCACAAGGCCCTGGTGTTGCGTAAATGCGCGCATGGTTCAGTTCTCTCCTGTGGCTCAGTTCAGCAGTTCGCGAACATCAACAAAATGGCCCGCTATAGCAGCGGCTGCTGCCATCGCGGGGCTCACCAAATGGGTACGCCCGCCAAAGCCTTGCCGGCCTTCAAAGTTACGGTTGGATGTGGACGCACAGTGCTCGCCCTGTCCCAATTTGTCAGCGTTCATGGCCAGACACATGGAACAGCCCGGGTCGCGCCATTCAAGGCCAGCTTCCAGGAAAATGCGATCCAGCCCTTCCTCTTCCGCCTGGGCTTTTACCAGACCGGAACCCGGCACCACCATCGCCTGCTTGAGACTATCAGCAACCTTACGCCCTTTAACGACCACAGCAGCCTCTCGCAGGTCTTCAATACGGCTGTTGGTGCAGGAACCAATAAACACCCTGTCGAGCTTGATATCGGTAATCGCCTGATTAGCCTGCAAACCCATGTATTTCAGGGCCCGCTCAATGCCTTCGCGCTTGATAGGATCTTCTTCTTTGGCTGGGTCCGGCACATTACCGGTAACATCTGCGACCATCTCTGGCGAGGTACCCCAGCTTACTTGAGGCTTGATCTCTGAACCGTCCAGCTCAACCACCTTGTCAAAGACCGCGTCCAGATCGCTGTGCAGCGTGCGCCAGTATTTTACGGCGGCGTCCCAGTTTTCTCCCGTGGGCGAAAAAGGACGACCTTTTACATAGTCGATCGTGGTGCCATCTACGGCAACCATGCCAACCCGGGCACCGGCTTCAATGGCCATATTGCACACGGTCATTCGACCTTCCATGCTCATGTTCTGCAGCACCTCACCACCAAATTCGATGGCGTGGCCGGTACCACCGGCGGTGCCGATTTTACCAATAATCGCCAGCACCACATCTTTGGCGGTAACGCCTTTACCCAGCTTGCCGTCTACCTTCACCAGCATATTCTTCATCTTTTGCTGAACCAGGCACTGGGTAGCCAGCACGTGCTCAACTTCGGATGTGCCTATGCCGTGGGCAAGACACCCAAACGCACC
>Ga0209075_1001996_pt1 | contig 18622 bp, 17 predicted proteins | sample Stecom2011_FD_187523 | JGI IMG/M metagenome (GOLD analysis project Ga0209075, IMG submission 187523) | Agricultural soil microbial communities from Utah to study Nitrogen management - Steer compost 2011 (SPAdes) (version 2) | ecosystem: Environmental > Terrestrial > Soil > Agricultural land...
ATTGACCAAGCCGCTGACCGTATAGTGTTGCGCCCGTTAGCGGCCATGGATAAGCAAGATATTATTAATACAGCGCGCCGTATTGGCACCGAGTCGTTCGCCGCTACTATGCCTGAATACTGTGGTGTTATTTCTGTAAACCCTACTATTAAGGGTGAAATGGATAAGGTCGAAGAGTCAGAAGCTAAGTTCGATATGACGGTGTTAGAAGACGCCATTACTAATGCTAAGTATGAGCGCATTGATGACGTACTATCGGGTGAAGAAAGCGGCCTAGAAAACCTAGAACTCATTAGTACGCCGGCGGCCACCGATGTTATTGTCGATATTCGTCACCCTGCCGAGGCAGAAGACGCACCATTGGTATTGCCAAGCAATACTATTGTACCCTTGCCTTTTTACGACCTAGAACAAAAAATTAATGGCGTTATTAAAGCAAATCCTGAGAAGCGCATTTTGCTTTACTGCCAAAAAGGCACCATGAGTAAAATCCATGCTCACCATTTAAATCAAAGCAAAGAAGCACAATTTGCCGTCTTTGTTGAGTAATCTAAAAAGGTTAGAACCCAGAAAGCAAAAAGGCTAGCGATCAACCGACCGCTAGCCTTTTTGATACGCATTAATTTTTACGAATTAAAAATCAAACCCTACTTCAAACTTCGCCGTTGTTCCTGGCGCTTGTATATAACCGCTGTCTACGTACTTTTCGTTAAGAATATTTGCGGCCGATAACGCCCAATGCCAGTTGTCGTTGGTCTGTTTTAAACCTAGATCCCACATAAAGTAACCGTCTTGGTTATAGCGCGTTTCGTACTTATACAAAGACGTAATGCTTAATTTAGGCGCCAGTTGATAGGCCATATTCAGTACCGCTTGGTGCTCTAGCTGCGATTTAGAATAACGTGCTTCTGGGTATGAATTAGTAAAGTCTTGCCACAGGCGTGTGTAGCTTAAGGTCGCTTTTTGAACATTGTATTCAGCCAACAAGCCGGTCACATCAAACTCAACATCTAAACCGTTGGTATCGATTGATTCGATATTTCTAGCAGTAAAGGCAGCGTCACTGTTAATTTCAGCTTGGGTACGAGTAAAGTCAATTGCATTCGATGTATCACGATTAAACAACGCAATGCGCATCAGCACTCCCGCCACATTTAAACGCGCGCCCAGCTCAACGCTGTCGGTTTCTTCAGGCTTAATAGCAGGATTTCCGTAATCAGGGTTTCGATCCATGTACATGTCGTTCATGTTGGGCACTCGAACACTGCGCCCTGCATTGGCATAAAGCTGATGCTGCCCTACTGGAATTACCAAACCGAGAACCGGCAAGGTATAGCTGTCACCACTGCCATAGGTTAAGTAAGACAAACTCCCGGCTAATTGCATCGGTCCAAGGTCATAACTTGAATACGCGAAGAAACTATCAAAGTCGCGATCGTGGGTGTTTCCGATAATTTTATTACTGTCTATTTTTTCTTTGTTGTATTCATAACCAATAGAAAAGTGTTGATTCGCATGAAAGCGAACACGCGCTTGGTATGCCTTAGTTTCATGGTCTGAGGGAAGATAGGTTGAGTAGTAGAACTTATCTTTGTGCTCATGGTAGTTCAATGCTAAATCGACTTTTTGCGTGTTATTAAAACGATGCTCATGAGTCAGATAAGTATGAAGTTGTTCTCCTGTCTCATTGGCACGTACATTGGCAGGTCCGTAAAAACCTTGCGCACCAAAGGCTTTGTCCATATATCCTATAGAGAATAACGTGCTGTTTTTATCGCCTTGGTAAGACAGTCGATAGTTACCCTGAGTTGTTTCATTATCAAGCTCATGGCCACTTAAGTAGGTATCAGCACGCTGAAATGAACCATTAGCAAAATGACTTAACTTCCCTTCGATTTTAGCCAAAGACAACATCGCACGCCCATAACCATAACTGCCACCGGCCAGGCTTGCGCGAGCGTTGCGCCCTGTCTCTGTATCCACCGTTTTACGAGTAACTAGGTTAATAACACCAGCATTACCGTTAGGCCCATACTGGGCAGCTCCTGGGCCACGAACTACTTCTATGCGTTCAATGTCTTCCAACACAACAGGGATGTCAAAGTTATGATGCCCTGTTTGTGGATGGTTCAGACGCACACCGTCTAGTAACACTAAGGTTTGTTCATAACCGGCACCACGAATACCAATATCGGCCTGAGTACCAAAGCCACCGCGTTGGCGCACATCCACACCACTCACCCACTCTAACGCATCCATAACGTTCTGAACGGGCAGCAATTCAATATCACTTCTGTCTAATACTTCAACAGCAAAGGCCTGTTCGGCAACCTGTTGAGTAAATAACTGACCACTGACTTGTTGGGTTTCCAATTCAATGGCGGATGCAGAATGAACACATGCTAAAATGGCGGGTAATAAAGCCTTACGGAACATCTTAAAAGCCCCTTAAAATTAATGATGAGCGCACTTTAATAACGACCCGCTCCCTAGTAAACCTTACTCATTAACACGAGTTGCCTATTGTATATATTTCAACCAATACAGACTGACCGTATAGCGCTTACAGAGTTAGGTTATATAGCCGGCTTATAAATGGTAAGATGTCACCTTTTTCAACTTCAGGAAATTAGATAACAGTGACTACTATTATCAGTTTTAATGTTAACGGTGTGCGCGCCCGTCCACACCAGTTAGAAGCCGTTAAAAATACATACCATCCCGATGTTCTTGGTCTACAAGAAATCAAAGTCCAAGACTCTGAGTTCCCATTAGAAAGCGTTGAAGCCCTAGGCTTTCATGTGGAGCACTTTGGCCAAAAAGGCCATTATGGTGTTGCTCTTCTCAGTAAGGTTAAGCCTGAATTTGTTCAGAAAGGCTGGCCTTGGGATGACGAAGACGCTCAAAAACGTATTATTCACTGTCGTTACAACATAGACGGTAAAATCTGGGACGTCTTAAACGGTTATTTTCCACAAGGTGAAAACCGTAAGCATGAAACTAAGTTTCCTGCTAAAGAGAAATTCTATGAAGACTTACAGCGCTACTTAGAAGAAAACTTTACCGCTACCGACCGCGTCGTTCTAATGGGCGATATGAATATCTCACCAGAAGACATCGATATTGGTATAGGTGAAGTAAACCGTAAGCGTTGGTTAAGCTCTGGCAAGTGTAGCTTCTTACCTGAAGAGCGCGAATGGTATCAGCGCCTGCTAGGTTTTGGTCTTAAAGACTGCTACCGCAAGCACTACCCTGAAAGCACCGAGCTATACAGCTGGTTTGATTACCGCTCAAAAGGGTTTGACGACGACCCTAAGCGTGGCCTACGTATTGACCATATTTTGGCTACTGAACCAGTGTATGAAGAGTGCGTTGATTCAGGGGTGGCTTACGATATTCGTGGTATGGAAAAGCCATCGGACCATGCGCCTGTTTGGTCTAAGTTTAAATAGTACAAAAAACCAGGCTATTAGCTATTAGGTTGGCTAATGTTTAGCCGACCTGCTATTTCCACCTTACCACCCTACTGTAGACGAGTTATAAGTTATAACTTTCTTCTAGCGCAGCAATATAATCCAGCCAGTTTTTAGCATTAGACGCGGTGTTTGGATACTGCAAAGCTCGTTGGAAATAACGTCTCGACTCAGCTAAGTCTTTTAACTCATAAGCGTTACTTGCAATCAGCATCAAGGCATTAGATTCGTCTTTATCTTTTAAACCCTTCTGTATGGCTTGCTTGGCGTTATCTGTCGACTGCTGATACTCACCAATTTGCGCCTGCAACTGTGCTGCACGGAAAATAAGCGTGCCTTCGTTCATGTACTTGCTGGCTTCTAATAAAGCCTCTGCCGCTTTTGCATGTTCACGGCTTTGCTGCCAAGCAGCGGCTAACGTTTTCCAGTGTTTATCGCTAAGTTCAATACTATTGTCGGATAAATGCTTTTGCAGGATGCGCCCAGCTCGCTCGGGTATGCCATTGTTGATTAGCAACTGTACCAACTGCAAAATACTGTCGGGCTTTTGAACATAGCCGCCAGCATAGCCTAACTCTAAAGTACGCAGTGCCTTACTGGTTTGCTCTAACATTTGATATAAAGATGCTTGCTGTTGCCAATAGTCTTCTTTGTTCGGATTAATTCGAATAAGATCGTCTAATACGCTCACACTGTCGGCATATTGTTTCTCTTGATAATACGCCACCATCAGCATTAACAACCAGTTTTCTTTGGGCTCATCCGTGCGAGCTAACCCTTGCTGTAACCAAGGTATAGACTGCTTGTATTGTTTTTGCAGTTGGTTCGCAGTGGCCACCACAATAAAGCTATTGGCTTGAATATACTGAATAGGTTTAGAGTCACTCGCTTGGCTTTTGACACGACTTTTAGATGCGTTACTGTCTTCTTTCTCTAGCTCTAAAATACGAGTTAAGCGAGGCTGCAATACATTGTAAGCTTCTTTAGGACGCTCAAGACTTAACAGTATTTGTGCAGTGGTAGTAGCAATACCTGCTTCTTGGGCTGGCGCTAACACTTCAAGCGCTAGCGCTTTCTGAAAGTAGACTAGTCCTTTCTCGGCTTGCTCTTGCATCAGCCACATTTGACCATGCAGTTGGTACACCAACGCCAGTCCAAAACTTGGTTTCAGTTGCTCTTCGAGTTTTACTAAGCGCTTCTCAACCGCTTCATAGTTTTGTTCCGTTAATTGTTCTTGGATTTCATTCAGATTTTTATACAACGCCGGAGACAAACTGGTGTCATACGCCTGCGACATCAGTGGTAATAACAATAGAATTAGCCATGGGAATAAACGCATTAATTGTCTCCCAGTTTAAATTCAATGGTTTGCAGTGCTTGCTGCTCTACCGCTTTACCGTCCTGCATCTTAGGTTTGAACTTATAGCGGTATAAAGCACGCACTGCTTCACGCTCAAAGACACCACGCGGTTCGGCCTCAATAACTTCAACACTGTCGACTGTGCCCTCGGCATTAATCTGTAGTCGTGCCGTTACGTAACCTTCTATCTTTTGACGAATAGCCCGCTGCGGGTACTGAGCGCTCATGCGCACTAAAGGTATAACGTCACTGTCACCAAAGCCCATACCAACGACGGCATCTCCCAGTAAAGATTGCTGTGAAATAGAAAGATCCATATCGACCTGCGGCATATTGACATTCATCTGTGGCGTAGGTAGCGATGATTCGCTGACACTTTGTTTTGGTAACTTCGGCTTTTGTGGTTTAGGTGGCTCGACTTTATGACGCTCTTTACGTTGCGTTTCACTGTCTTGTTTAAGACGAACAAAGTCGATCATGGTAGAGCTTTTATCAAGCTGCTGATCTTGGCTTGGTCCAGCCACCATCTGCTGCATGCCCCAAAATAAACTTAAGGTGAACACAGAAGCGGCTAATAGAAAGCTAAGCGCACGAATCATTAGTTCGCGGCCTCGGCTGAAATAGAGATATTGGTAATGCCTGCCAATCGTACTTGGTCCATTACTTTAACGACCATACCTGCAGGCGAAAATTCATCGGCTTGAATAATCACCGCCCCTTCCGGATTTTCGGCTTTCATACGCTCAATATTTGGACGCACGGCACGCACATCAATAGCACGGCGATCAATCCAAATTTCACCGTTCGCGCGTATGGCCACTAAAATATTACTGCCTTTCTTTTCTTCGGCGGTCTGGGCGCTCGGACGATTAACTGTTACCCCACTCTCTTTAACAAAAGAGGTAGTTACAATAAAGAAAATAAGCATGATAAAGACGATATCTAACATTGGAGTGATATCAATATCATTGCCTTCGGCTTCTGTGTGTGTTCGACGACGTGCCATGGGTAATTAACCTATGATAAGTTGTTCAGCCAGCTTGCGCTCTGCACGGCTGGATAAACGTTTAAATCGAGTATTGAAATATAAGCCAGTCAGCGCCACTACTAAACCTGCCATAGTCGGTATGGTTGCTTGCGAAATACCATTGGCCATAGCACGAGCGTTACCCGTACCGGTAATGGCCAACACATCAAATACGCTAATCATTCCCGTTACCGTGCCAAGCAACCCCATTAAGGGACAGACTGCTATTAATATGCTGATGGTCGACAAATACTTCTCGGCCGATTGTTTATGCTGACTAAGCCAAGCAGAACGAATCATTTGCGCCGTCCAGCTTTGCTTGTCGTTACGTGCCTGCCAATTTTCGGTCACTTCTAAGGCGTATTTTGGTAGCTCAAAATAGAAGTAATACAAACGCTCTAAAATCAGGCTCCACAACAATAAGCACACAAGAAGAATACCGTATAAAACCGGACCTCCCTGTGCGATAAAGTCTAACAGCCACTGCATACTACTGGCCCTGCTCTTTGTTTTGTTCAGCGGTTTGTTGCTCTAGTGCTTCTGCAATTAAACCGGCTGACTGCTCATCCAATAATTGCACTAGGCTCTTACTACGAGCCGCCACCCAGTTGTGGGCTAGCAATAATGGAATCGCAACAATCAAACCTTCTACAGTGGTAACAAGTGCTTGTGAAATACCACCGGCCATCAGTTTAGGATCCCCAGTACCAAAATTAGTAATGGCTTGGAAGGTCGCAATCATACCGGTCACTGTGCCTAGTAAGCCCAGTAATGGTGCAATGCCTGCAAATAACTTGATGATGGTTTGCCCCATTTCCAGTGCTGGTAGCTCACGCAGTACGGCTTCGTCCATTTTTGCTTCAAGCACATCAATGTTCACAGGCTTTGGTATTGCGTAATAGCTGTTTAATACACGCCCCAATGGGTTGTTATCTTGTGGCTTGTTTAATTCTTTTTGCTGCTGCTTAACACGCTTATTAATGTTGCCTAATACAATTAAGCGCCAGGCAGCTATTGATAAGCCCACCACACCAATTAGCAAAATAATATAACCCACAAACGCACCTTGCTTAATGCGTTCGAATAAGTCTGGACTAGCCAGTGACATGGTTAACAGTGCCCCACGGCTAGGATCTAACGCAAAGGCTGAAACATCGTTACTGCTGTTTAAATACTGTTTAACTAAACGTGCTTCTTTAGGCTGATGCCCCAGTAATTGTAAGGCTTTGAGTTCATTATCGAAGGTTAAGTACCCTTCATTATTTATGGCGTTAAACACACCAACACGGGTTACCTGTTGTTGTACGGTTTCACCTGTCGGAGTGAGCACATCGGTTGTAAAGGTACTAATAGCACCATTGATAGTCATTTCATGCTGTAAGCTGTACCACAGGTCTTCAAGCTCTTTAATAGTGGGTAACTCTTTGGCTTCAGATAGCTTGTTTAAATCAGCCTTACGCTCTTTTACTTCGATACTGGTTAAGCTGTCTGATAGCACCGTGCTTAGGTCGGTGGCGGTTTGTCTGACCACGCCAAACATTTCACCTAGGTTACCCACGCGTAAGCGTAATTCTTCTGAGCGTTCAGTCAGTGCTTTTTCATTGGCATCAAACTCATCTTTTAATGTATCAGCACGCTGTTGTTCTTTTGCTAACGCTGCCTTCGCTTCGTTTAACAAGCGCTTTTGAGTCGCCAAGTCATTAGCAAAAGCCGCTTCACGGGCTTTCTCAAGAACTTTTTCTTGAGTTTGATATTGGCCAATTCTATTCAGCAACCCTTCTAACGGCGAAGCCGCCGTATCTTCTGCTTGAACCGGTGCAAACGCTAAGGTTAGCCCTAATAGAATAGAGACAGGTAAATACTTCATTATTTGCCTCCCTTAGTGTTCAGTGACGCTTGAGTAGGCAGTGGAATGGTTAACAATTCTGGCGCGGCCGTTTGCTGGGCTACTTTTAAGGCTTTACGCAAATCACGCATATAGCCTGAATCTAAGGCAATCCACTCTTTGTTAGGGTGCCACAACCAGGCTTGCTGGCCATCGTTACTTAAACGGTACAAAGCCAAGCGCCCTACACGTAAAAAATCGTAAGAGATATTGTCTTGTTTAGCACGGTACGCTTCGATATTACGACCGTAATCGACCTCGATTTGGTACGCTTCTAGCACTCGACGAAACTTTTCAGAAACGGTTACATCGGCCTGTAGAAGCAAATCGTTAAGCATAGCAATACGAGTCGCACGTTCTTGTTTTAAAAACGGCGTATCAAGCTCGACAAAGGTTTCTAACGAATCCAGCATACGACTCATTAACGGTAAAATACCGCGCTCTGTACGCTCTATTTCTGAGATTTGCTTAGCAATGGAAATCAGCTCTTGATCTTGGCTTTCAACAATGGCCGTCATTTGACGATTGTAGAGCGCAAGCTGTTCGGTTTCTGCAAGCACTTGACGATATTCAATGAACAGCGCTTGGCTTTGATCATCTAACCCGTCAATTTTGACTTGGCTTTTTTTACCAAACTGATCAGTTTGAGTGATTTTTTGTTGAGACTTAGTTAAGTCGTCAGCATTAACCGCAGCACTACCTGCTAGCAAGCTGAGCGTGATGGTGGTGATAGCAAAAGGTTGCTTTATCATTGCTGGGAGTTTCCATTGGCCTAAAAAGAACTAGGGCATTATGCTGCCCTAAGTAAAACTATTCAATAATCATTCGCAATTAAACCAAGGTTTTTTGCGATATTTTCGCTGCCCCTTGGTGCTACAACGGCTCGACTGCCTTCTTGACCTTGAATGTACTGTTGCGCAACACGCTGAACATCTTTCCAAGTGGTGGCTAATAAGCCTTGGCGGAACTGTTGGCGCATCGCTTGTGTTCTTCCATTACGATCTAAATGGAAGAATTGACGTGCTTCACCGGCAGGTGAACCCGGTCTGTCCATACTACCAATCAATCCTAAAATTGCCTGTTCAACCAAGTCGTCGCCAGAAGATTGCTTTAACACCCAATCTACTGAGCCTCTAAAATCATCGAATGTTCCTTCGACACGCGGGTCACGATACGAAAAGAACTTAAAGCAGCCCATGGCAGAGTCTTGGGTAGCACCGGCTCCGTATGCACCGCCCTTTTCACGAATAGCGGTATGCAAGAAACCATTGCGCAGCACCGCCGACAGTACTGCCAATACTGGAGCATCAGGGTGTTCCATAGTAACGGTAGGTAGAGCCCAAGCACAAAAGTTGACTTGGCTGTCCACTAACCAATAAGTTGGTTTTTCTGACACTTCCCACGAAAACTCACCTTGTTTGGTAGATGTTTTATTGGGCCAAGCAGAAAACAGAGCATCACGTTGTAGCGACGCGCCCTGCTCGTCGTGGATAATCAATGCTTCGGTTGGGTCACTCAATGTTTGAGCGATGCCAGATAAAGACTGACTCAAAATACTGGGATTACTTTCTGCTTGAGCCAACCAGTCTTTTAACTGCTTAATCTGAGGTAAGCCTGCAAGCGCATCCGATGCCGACGCAGCCTTACTTAAAGGTGCTGCAGCCAACGACATTGCTAAGCCATGTCCTTGACCCGTAATGCTTTGTTCACGCTGTGTTTTGATTTGGTTTAGCAGCTCAACCAACCTATCTTCTTCTTTAAAATCAGCAGCTTGCCATGTTTCCTTCACAATCTGAGTGAAGTCATTAGCCTTATTAGCCAGCGCTTTTCCGCTCATTACTAAGTTGGTTAACAACTGATTGCTGTCATCAACCTTTGGCTTTAATGATACATAAGCACTCAAACTGCCTAAGCTAGCTGTTTGTCTTTGCTGCTGAGTTAAATAGTCGTTGCCGGCTGCCCCTACTTCGGTCCATGCCAGAGTAAAGAAAGGCAATTGATTCAATTGCTCAGCACTTAAAGCTGGCATTTCGCCAATCAATTGCTGGTATATTAAACCGTTTGTACCCACGACATACTCAGTGGCAGTAATGGCATGGTCGTGTTTCGCTGTCGGCGCCACGTAAGCTACTTCAGGCTTGATATCGTCTAGAGTGACTTGAGGTAAGATACCCGCATCGTCAACGCTTGCCTGACGCTCTTCTAATGCTTTTGTACGTTCGACAACGGCTTGTTTTTCTTCTTCAGTAAAGCGTTCTGCCATTGCATCTAAGGTTGCACGCTCCATGTCTTTAACGCGCTGGCTGATTTTGTTGTCTGGACGCAAGGTAAAGCGCACACGGTGCTGATTATCGAGTAATAAGCGCTGTACCGCATCTTGAATGAAATTAGGCGCTTGTGCTTTTTCACGCAAACTTGCTAAAGCAGGCTCTAGGTTTATCAAAGATACAGGATCACCGTAGTGCACAGCCGCCGATAACGCGTTCATCATAAGCTGTAGGCCGTATGGGTAATGATCACCGCCTATCTCACGCTGATGCAGCTCTAGTTGATGCAATGCAGCTTCAATAATACTACTATCAACCCCGTCTTTTACGACATTTTCTAGGGTTGTTAAGATTAACTCTTCAATGGCTAACGCATGTTCGGGCTCACTGCCAGAAACGCCGCATAGAAAGCTCATTTCACGGTTTGAATCTTCTAAACCACATAACGGAGAAGGCGAACCTGCCAGCGGTGTTTTTTCTAAGGCTTTACGCAATGGCGAAGCACTATTATCAAGCAGAATTTGGCTTACTAAATGCGCTTCAAGCTGGGCGTCTAAGTCGGTAGAGTCGCCTAGCAGCCACCCCATTACATGATGGGTCGACTTGCTTAAATCTTCGCCGTCTAAAGCATAGTGCTGTTCAACGGCAATAGGCGCTGGGTAACGCTTCTCAAAAGGAACACTCCAACGCTTATCTTGTTTTTCAAAACGGCTAAGCGCTTGTTCTTCAAACTTTCTTTGAACGTCTTCAACATCCAAATTGCCAAAAGTCATAAAGATGGCATTGGATGGATGATAATGCGTACGATAAAACTCTAATAACTGCTCATAGGTTAAATCGGTAATGCAGTTAGGCTCACCGCCACTGTTATGATGGTAGGTAGTGGTTGGGAATAAATAACTACTAATGCCCTGCCATAACTGGCTAACCGGAGACGACATCGCCCCTTTCATCTCATTAAACACAACCCCTTTGTATTCTAAAGGCGATGAAGTGTTTTCTGCTTCACTAAACTCAACACGATGCCCTTCTTGCGCAAAATCTAGCTCATGCAAACGAGAGAAGAAGACCGCATCTAGGTAGACATCCAGTAGATTGTTAAAGTCTTTATCGTTTTGTGAGGCAAACGGATAAGCCGTCCAGTCACTGCTGGTCATGGCATTCATAAAGGTATTTAGCGAGCGACGTGTCATCATAAAGAATGGATCACGTACGGGATATTTTTCACTGCCACAAAGCGCTGTATGCTCAAGTATATGAGCCACGCCTGTTGAGTCATCAGGCATAGTGCGCACAGCCACCATGAACACTTTTTCTTCGTGGTCGCAGGCTAAGTGATAATGTACAGCACCGGTTTTAATGTGCTCATAGTGCTGAACTTCGATATTCAAAGATTCAATAGGTGTACGGTCAATCAGTTTAAAAGACATATAGATGAATATTTCAGAATTGAGTGATTGATACCTGAACCTAGCAAAGTTGATGTAAGGATTCTAGAAGACTTTGCTATGATTCAGGGTGATTTTGCTTTACAGCAAATTACATTGTGTGGGTAGGTCGATCGGACTTTAACGCCCCGGCCAAAATTGTTTCGATTTTATCTCGGGCAATCTGGTTGTCACCGGTAAACTGAACACCAATGCCAGCGGCCTTATTACCTTGAGCGCCTGTAGGCGTTAGCCAAATGACCTTACCTGCTACCGGAATTTTTTCAGGTTCTTCCAATAGCTTTAAAAGAATAAAAACTTCATCACCCAAGTTGTATTGTTTTTGGGTAGGAATGAAAATGCCACCATCACGAATAAAAGGCATATAAGCAGCATATAACACTGCTTTATCTTTGATGGTTAAATTTAAAATACCGCCACGTGGCCCGCTCATGCCTTATCCCCTCGAATTATTTCTTGCCAGTCTAGTAACAAAGACTCGCATAATAACTGTTTATTATAGTTACCTAAGCCCGCTTGTAACTTTGCCAAAATAGATTGTACTTTTGTTTGTAAGGTTAACAGCTTAGACAAGTTCAGGGTAGCACCTGGTTGAAGTTCTTTAAATCGTCCTTGTAAGTTTTGGTGCTCCGATGAAACCTGTAATCCATCTTTTAAACCGTCGAGCAAAACTAAGTACATCCAGTAAATAACATCAATCAGCTCAAGCTTTGCCCACTTCTCTGAAACAGTCTGTAGGTTTATATCACCCGCACTCCATTGCTTCAGTAGATCAAACCACTGTTGTTGCGGCTCACTTTCTTCGCTAATCCAACGCAAAGCTGCTAATGGTGCGCCTTGGTTGATATTCAACGCTAAGGTTGCTTGTTCGGTCGTAATGCCCTGCTGGCTTAAATATTCTAAACCTTGCTCCATGGACGGAGCTGCGACTACAACGCGCTGACAACGACTACGAATAGTAGGCAATACAGAACCATAGCGCTCAGCCTCTAAAATTAAATAGCTGCTGCCCGCTGGCTCTTCTAACGTTTTGAGTAACGCATTAGCGGCGTTTAAGTTCATCACTTCAATGGGACGTATGATAACCACTTGGCTCTTACTAATCTGAGATGTTTGAGCAAGAAAATCATTAACCTTACGAATGCTTTCTACGCGAATCTGTTTGCTGTTGTCCTCTGGCTCGCAAAGCAACATATCTGGATGCGACCCTGCCTTCCATAAGTTGCAACTATGACACGAACCACAAGCTTCATTTAACGTTTTCGCTTGCGCTTGGTCGCACAGCAGCCATTGCGCCAGCTTAAGCGCCAGGTGATGTTTACCAATACCACGAACACCAGAAAACATGATTGCGTGCGGTAGACCACCGTTCACTTGGCGTTTAATCAACCCTTGCCAAACCGGCTCTAGCCATGGCAAATCAGCCATGTGTTAGCTCCTGTAGCACATTAACAATGTCATTTTGTACGGCTTCAAGTGGTTGAGCTGCGTTAATCACACGAATACGCTCGTTGTTTTCCGCCAACCAATGAAACCCTTCATTCACACGCTCAAAAAATGCTTTTTGTTCAGCTTCAAAGCGGTTGATAGGCTCATTACGTTTTTGCACTCGCTCCCAACCGACACTCAAAGGAGCGTCTAAAAGAAAGGTACAGTCGGGCTCTAGATCTTTTTGTACCAAGGTCTTTAACTGTTCGATAACATCTAATGGCAGGTGGCGACCAAAGCCTTGGTAAGCGATGGTTGAGTCGGTAAAACGATCACAAAGTACCCACTTGCCTGCTTCTAGCGCCGGGCGTATGCGTTGTGCTATATGCTGTGCACGGGCTGCGAACATTAATAACAGTTCTGTAAGAGAGTCCATTGCTTCCGGGTGCTTAGCATTTAACAGTTGATCTCGAATCGTTTCTGCCAACAAAGTACCGCCGGGCTCTCGAGTCACGACCACATCGAAGCCTTGCTTAGTTAACCACTGCGCACAAAATGCAATATTGGTACTTTTGCCCACTCCCTCACTGCCTTCGAACGTGATAAAGCGTCCTGTTGTATTCATAATGTCTAATCACCTGCTGGTAATGGTGTTGAACGATAGTTTTTAGCTCGGTTACGTATTTGATATTCCTGTACCGCCTTGTTGTGCTCTTCAAGTGTGGCAGAGAAAACATGGCTGCCGTCGCCTTTAGCAACAAAGAACAGCTCACTGCCATCAGCAGGATGCAAAGCTGCCTCAATGGCCTTTTTGCCCGCTAGCGCAATAGGCGTAGGCGGTAAACCGAAGTTACGATAGGTGTTCCATGAGTTACTGCTATCGTTTAAGTGCTTGCGTCTTAAGTTTCCTTCAAAGGTACTGCCTAACCCGTAAATAACCGTTGGGTCTGTTTCTAAACGCATTCTTTTGTGCAGGCGACGCACAAACACACCGGCAATGATTGGTCGCTCTGACTCAACCGCTGTTTCTTTTTCAACGATAGATGCCATGATTAATGCTTCATAGGGAGTTTTATAAGGTAGATTTGCAGCACGCTGATTCCAAGACTGCTCAAGCTCATCTTGCATGCGCTGATACGACTGCTTTAGCAATTCTGATATTTTATAGCCTTTAGTAAACAGATAAGTATCAGGGTAAATCCAACCTTCTGCACTGCCATCAATACCCAATACTTTACTAACATTATCTACCGTTAGTGGCTGAACATCTTGCTCTAGTCGAGGCTCATTGGCTAGCGCCGCTAGTGTTTGGTGTAAGGTTTGACCTTCTACTAAGGTAATACGATGAAATACCGGTGACGCCGTTTTTAAATAAGGCAATAACTGTGAAGAGTCGAGTCCTTCAGGAATAACATACTCACCCACCTTTACGTGCTCGCCATACACTCTGGCTTGTATGCGCAACAGCAGAGCAGAAGGTAGCCAGCCGTCTTTTTCCCATTGGTGCGCTAACTGAGTTAAAGTTTGTCCACTTTTAATCTCAATAGGTACAGCAGTGCTATTTGTTAGTGGTAAATACCACAATGAAATAACTGCCCCGCACAACAGAATAAACAAGAAACTAATAACGATGCCAAAACGTTTTAGCAAAATAATGCCTCCAGCTTTTGCTGTAATTTTAAAATTATTTGCCAGCTCTCATGCGTTTGCGAGTATTGATGCTCACCAAGCTGATTGACAGGTACAATACCATTTAAACTGTTACAGAAAAACATTGCCTCAGCAGAGATCAGATCGTCAAAGGTTAACGCCACCACCTTTACCAAGTGATTTTCAATTAACCAGCGACGCACCACCCCATTAACGCCTGAGTTTTCAATGCAAGGGGTAAGCAATTGACCGTTTTTTAAAATAAACAAATTGCTCATACAGCCTTCTACAACTTGATCATTTTGATCACAGACAACGGCTTCTTGGCAACCGTCAGAGAAACGACTGCGAATCAATACTTGTTCTAAACGGTTTAAATGCTTAATACCGGCTAACAAAGGTTGGTGTGCTAGTTTGATTGGGCTTAGCTCTGCTTTAAATCCGTGTGGAAAACGATTAACACCCCAATCAGGAGCATCAAAGCTATGCCATAATAATTGCACCTTAGCATCGGCTGCCGGGGCATAACCTCGTTCACCTACTCCTCGACTGATTAACAGCTTGCCACCGCCTTTACGTAACGTAGCTGGAAGATCTGAAAATGCAATTTCAATTTCATGAAAACTTTCATAAGGAAAACTAAGTGCAGAAACACCTTGCTGAATACGCTCTACATGGAACGCCCAAAGCGGTACATCACCCTGTTGATCAAAGCGCATTGTTTCAAACAGACCGTCACCATAATTTAAGGCACGATCAGCGCACGACCAAGTAAATTCATTGAGCCATTGTTGGCCGTTCCATAACCAATAAGTACCAGCAGACAAATTTAAGCTTCCTTATGTTTTTGAAAGGCTAAACTACCACTTGTCTCACTAAAACCAAAGGAATTTGATAAGAGAGAAGTCAGTTTAAATAAGCTTTTTTTATAAGAATTCAAAAAACAAAAAAAGCCGCATCTATTACTAGAGGCGGCTTTTTGAACATCGAACGCTTATAGGTTAGCGATGATGTAGTCGATAGCTTCCTGAACGGTGGTTAGCTTTTCAGCGTCTTCATCAGGAATCTCAGTTTCGAATTCTTCTTCTAGAGCCATTACTAGCTCAACTGTGTCCAAAGAGTCTGCGCCAAGATCATCAACGAAAGAAGATGAAGTTTTAACGTCTTCTTCTTTTACGCCTAGTTGCTCACAAACGATTTTCTTTACGCGTTCTTCAATGTTACTCATGGTTATATTTCCTACTATTACTAAAGTTTAACTAAGACCACAGGTGCCTTAGCTCATATGCATGCCACCATTCACATGAATAGTTTGGCCGGTTATGTAACTAGCATCCTGACTCGCTAAAAAGGCCACTGCCGCAGCAATATCTTCCGGCTGACCAAAGCGCTTACTTGGAATGGTCGCTAGGATGGCTTCTTTTTGCGTTTCAGGCAAGACTTCTGTCATTTCTGTTTGAATAAATCCTGGTGCAACACAATTTACTCGAATATTACGACTAGCAATTTCTTGCGCTAAAGAACGACTAAAAGCCTCTAAACCAGCTTTTGCGGCAGCGTAGTTCGCTTGTCCGGCATTGCCTGTGGTCCCAATAATGGAACTGATGTTTATAATGGCGCCATTCTTTATTTTCAACATGGGTTTTACCATAGTTTTGCAGACACGGTAAACCCCACTAAGGTTGGTATTGATCACCTGGTTCCATTCTTCTTCATTCATACGAAGAAATAGGTTATCACGGGTGACACCAGCGTTGTTCACGACTACATAAGGCACGCCAAACTGCTCAATCACACCCTTGAGGGCTGATTCTGTTTGCTCGGCATCTGAAATATCAAGCACAACAGCATCGTTGTTAGCATCGATTTTTTGTAGATCGGTACGAATGGCTTCTACGCCTTTTTCACTGGTAGCGGTACCAACAACTCGGTACCCATCATTTGCTAAGCGCTCAGCAATGGCCTTACCAATACCCCGGCTTGCACCAGTCACTAACGCTAATAATTCACTCATACAGCATCCTTAAAGTCTTGCTAAAGTGGCTTGCAGGGCGCTTTCATCACCCGTTGTTATTGTTTCTAGTGTTTTATCGATACGCTTGTTCAAACCTGCTAACACTTTACCTGGACCAAACTCTACCGCTAAATCGGCATTAGAGCGACAAGCGTCTACAGCGCCTATCCAGTTAACCGGACTGTATAGCTGTGCTAACAACTGTTGGGCAATATCTGCCGAACCAGCCGGTTTGTTATCAATATTATGATAAACAGGGAATTCTGGCGTATTAAAAGTAACCGCTGCGAGCGCATCTGCAAATTTTTCAGCCGCCGCTTTCATTAAACTTGAGTGAAACGGTCCACTAACCGATAGCGGAATGGCGCGTTTTGCCCCAGCTTCTTTTGCTAATTCAACCGCTTTATTAACACCATCGGTTGCGCCAGCAATCACAATTTGACCAGGCGCATTAAAGTTAGCAGGATCAACAGGAGCAACCTGAGAGGCTTGCTCACAAATAGCCTGTAACTGCTCTGGATCTAACCCTAATACAGCGGCCATTGTACCCTGACCAGCAGGCACAGCAGCGTCCATTAACTCACCACGGGTACGCACTAAACGAACAGCATCTGAAAAACTTAAGGCATTTGCTGCAACTAAGGCTGAATATTCGCCTAATGAATGCCCTGCTGCGGCTGTCACGTTTAAATTAGGCTTAAGAGACTTAACTACTCTCCATAAAGCAACACTGGCCGTTAATAACGCAGGCTGAGTGTTATAGGTGAGACTTAAGGTTTCAGCAGAGCCATTTTGTACCATATCCCATAAATCAAACCCTAGGGCTTCACTGGCTTCTGCGAAAGTTTCTTGAACGATTGAGTTCTGAGCAGCAATGTCAGCCAACATACCAGTATGTTGTGCACCCTGCCCTGGAAAAAACGCAATAACATCGGTCATACAATCTTTACCTACTTATCATTAACTTAAACAAGCGTTCCCGTCGTTATCGTCCATCAAATTATAACTACAATTCAACAGTAACTCTGAGAGACATAATAAAGACTCTAATTGTGACAATAAACACATGATAATGCACAAGATTATTGCTTTAATTTCACTTACTGATGTTTTTAGCGGCTTTTTCTTGAAGTGAGTTCAAGGTCTGCTGCATAGATTCAGAATTATAAGAGGAAAGCTGCTCTAAAACATAATTAAGAGCATGCAGGTAAGTACGGGTGTCGGAGCAACCATGGGTTTTTACAACCACCCCATCAATGCCTAACAATAAAGCGCCACCGTGACGCGCAGGAGCAATAGTGCGCTCAATGGCTTTAATTGCCGTATACCATAAAGGCATTAGCCAACGTCTAAACCAATGATTACTGAATTCTTTATTAAGTAGGTTGATCAACCAGTGAGACATACTTTCACTGGATTTTAAAACCACATTCCCCACAAAGCCGTCAGTTACTAAAACATCTAACTCCCCGGCAAAGACATCACTGCCTTCACAAAAACCGATATAGTCATCTTCGAGCATGGTACGAATAAGGCTGTCGGCATCCTGCAGACGCTCGGTGCCTTTAGTAGCCTCTTTACCAACGTTTAACAAGCCAACTTTAGGGTGCGCTCCTGCCCGCAAGCGACTCCAACTCCAGCCCAACGCCGCAAATTGCTTCAACTGCTCTACCGATACATTTAAATTAGCACCTAAATCCAACATTAATAACGGCTTATTAACCGTAGGCAACAAGGTTGCTAATGCGGGCCTTTCAATACCATCAAAGGTTTTGAGTAAATGCTTAGATAAAATCATCAACGCACCAGTATTGCCTGGCGACAAGACCGCTTGAGCACGTTTTTCTTTTACTTCCATGATGGCAGCCGCCATGGTGCTGTTTAAACCAGAGCGCAACATGCGTGATGGTTTATCATCATTAGTGATTTCTGTTTCACAAGGAAGAATTCGAATTCGGTCAGAATGACCTAGATACCGCTCAGCTTCATCAGCTAAAGGTTTAAGAATAGAGATAACGAGGCATACATCTTTACGCTTACGCAGTAACTTCTTGCACGCCCTTAACGCAA
>Ga0209075_1001997_pt1 | contig 18614 bp, 16 predicted proteins | sample Stecom2011_FD_187523 | JGI IMG/M metagenome (GOLD analysis project Ga0209075, IMG submission 187523) | Agricultural soil microbial communities from Utah to study Nitrogen management - Steer compost 2011 (SPAdes) (version 2) | ecosystem: Environmental > Terrestrial > Soil > Agricultural land...
ATAAAAAGAGGACTTTATCAAGCAAAAGATAAAACCCTAATTAATGCTGATTTAAATGCAGCATTAAATATAATAAGAAAAAGTAAACCCGAATTTGAAGTAGGGCATAGAGGTTTGAGCACGCCTAGTAGGACTTATTTAAGTTAGCTTAGATAAGTTATCTATTAAAGAAACTGGCTTAAGCTAGTTAAGGGAAAATTTATTTTCCTGTTTGTTCGAGTCAGATAACAATATAATTTCACTAGTTATAATAGTAGTAGCTGCTGCAATCCCAAATCCACTTAATAATCTAAAACCACTTAAGGTCCACTGTCCAAAGACATCACCCATTCCAAATAAAGCTTGGTTAACACCATATATTAAATAACCAATAATAACAACTAATTTCTTTTTACCTTGGTCACCTAGATTTCCCCAAAAAGGACCACCGATCATTATACCCAAATTCATAAAGGCAAAATAAAACCCAAACATATATTGGGGTAAAGCCAAGGAGTTTACATAATAAGGCATCAAGGGATGATGCATGTTAGTAAATATACCTTGGAAGAAAAATAATATTATTAAAATTACTAGTTTTTTCTTCATAATTTATCACATCCGACAATTGTTATACCAAATAAAACAAAAATAATCTTTTTGAAGAAACAAATAACTAATTTTTTCAAAAAATCATGTTTTTGTTATTATGTAAAATAACTGATATTGCTTAATAAAAGACTTGAAATAATATATAATATGTAATATAGAAATAAAGGTGATTTAAAATGGATGTTCAAAAAGCTAATAAAACCCACATTATTTATATAATTAGTTTTCTTGTATTAAATATTGTTAATACATATTTTGTTACAACGCAATTATTAAATCGTTATATTTCGCCAGTTGAAAGAACAGTTATCGGTGAAATAAATGCAGTATTTGGTAATTTATCAATATTAATTTTAATACTGGCAATTACATATAAAGCATTTAAAAAAGATAAAACTAGAATGAAAACATTAATGTATGTTACTTTGTTTTTAAATGTCTTTATATATTTAATTAATATATATAATATGTTTTATAGTACAACCTTTACAGTTCATTCACTTGATATTTTTAAAAATCCATCAGAAGGAGTAGCACATGGCTTATTAGGTGAATCACTTTTACAATTAATAGTTTATTTTAGAATTTTAATATTTATTCCTTTTATAACGCTTTTAATATTATTTTTATTATATAAAAAATATACAAAAGGTTTTGAATTCAAAACAGCAATATCATTAAAAAGAATTATTACAACAACTCTTTCTTCAATTATCCTTTTAACACTTGCCAGCCTTACTTATGTAATTCAAATTACTAATAATGACTTTCATATCAACGCCATAGCAAGCACCAGAGGTGTACAAAATTATGGTGTATATCCATATTATATGACAGAGCTGTTAGGAATTAACTTTAATTACACAACTAAACAAAGACTTGAAATAGAAACACTTGACGAGTTATATGAAGAATATAATTATTACAATAAAAATCAAGACTTATATACAAACTTTATTGATGGTAAAGAATATTCAAATGAATTATTATTAAAAGATAGTATTTTAAATGAAAATGATTTATTAAACTTAAATAAAGAAGATAGTTTAACAGGAATCTTTAAAGATAAAAACTTAGTTTTAGTTCATTTAGAATCACTTAATTACTTTTTATTTGAAATACCAGAAGTAAGAGAAAGGTTTGTTTTCTTAAACAAACTCTTTGAAGAAAGTGTTGTGTTTGAAAATTATTATACATCAGTTGGAATGGGAGTTAGTTCTGATGCGGAAGTATCAGTACTAACAGGTCTTTATCCGAACGGGTATTCAACCTTTTATCGTGATTATAAAAAAGGTCATTTAGTTATGGACACCCTACCTAGCCTATTTAACAATAACGATTATAAAACTAAGGCTTATCATGGGGATCATCCGAGGTTTTATAATCGTGATGTTGCTTATGAAGAGTTAATTAAGTTTAGTGAGGATTATTATAGTATTGAAGATTTTGCGAAAAGAGACGGATTTTCATCAACTTCTGAATATATCAGATGGCGCATGCAAGGTTATTCTTATAATGGTTTAGAAATTAATAGTTCATGGCCAAGTGAGTTTGAAATGTTTGATGTAGTAGAAGAAGATAAAATTGAGTTTAATAGTAAGTATATGGTTTATCCAATGTTTCTAACAATGCACACGCCATTTTTATTTAATCCATATGAAAATCAAGAATATGATATTAATAATTATCAACAATTAAAAACAATAACAAAAAGATATTTAGAATATGCCAAATATATTGATGAGTTAATTGAAAGTTCACTTTTCAATCCTAAGACTAATGAGTCACGGATTGATTCTAATTCAGTTTATGTTTTTTATAGTGATCACGGCAGTGGTATTAAAAATGGTGATTTGAATTTACTTTATGAACGTGAAATTTCAATTTTGGAAGAACGAAAGATGCTCCAACACTCAATTGCATTTATTTATGCACCAAGTGAAGAAATAGATCCAACAACAAATATTAATAAAGGATTATTAACTGGAACTCAAAAACTAACAAGAGGTCATGTTGATTTATACCGAACAATTGGTGAACTTTTCGGATTATTTGAAGATGATAGTTTTTATTTTGGAGTGCACGGTTTAAGTAATGAACCAACTTTTGTAATTGATAATAGAATTCAAGATTTAGTGATTGATAATATTGACAATATTGGTGAACCATTATTTATTTCTTTAAGAAATTTAAACAAACAATTCCCAAATATAGAGATAAATAATCAAGTATATGTTATTAATAAAATAAAACAGTTTAAAAAACTAAGTGATTTATTATTAATTGATGATTCTGTATACAGTGATTTTAAAAAGGCAATTAATTTAAGAAAATAAGATAACTAAAATTTTTCTTAAGTTAAGAACATTGCTCTTTACAAATATCTTAAAAAGAATTATAATACTAATAACACGATGAATAGGATAAGTAGTTACTTAAGTTATTATTAAAGAGAGTTTATGGTTGGTGTAAATAAACATAATAATAAGTAATGAATCTAACTAGGAGTGGATCCGGGTTGTTCCGTTATAAACATTAAAGCGCTAGATTTATTCTAGAACTAAGGTGGCACCGCGATTTAAATTCGTCCTTAGACATTTATTTGTCTAGGGACTTTTATTTTTTAGGAGGAAATAAATATGTTAGATTTAAAGTATGTAGTAGAAAATATTGATGAGGTTATAAACAAGTTAAACACTAGAAATAGTGATTTTACTTATTTAAAAGAGTTAGTAGCGCTTGCTGATGAAAGAAGCAAGTTAATTCATGATGTTGAAAGTAAGAAAGCATTTAGAAATGAGACTTCTAAAAAAATTGGTGAGTATAAAAGAGAAAATAAAGATGTTACTGAAATACTTAAAGAGGTATCTTCTTTAGGAGATGAGATTAAAGAAATAGATAATAAAGTTAATGAAGTAAATGGAAAGATTAATAATATTTTATTAAATACACCAAACATTCCAGACAGTAGTGTACCAGTGGGAGTTGATGAATCTAGTAATGTTGTATTAAGAAAATACTTAGAACCTACAAAATTTGATTTTGAAATAAAGGATCATGTTGAACTAGGTGAAGACTTAGATATTATTGATTTTACAAGAGCTGCTAAAGTAACTGGTGCTAGATTTGTTTTCTATAAAGGATTAGCAGCAAGACTAGAGCGCGCCTTAATGCAGTTTATGATGGATGTTCATACATTTGAAGGTGGATACATTGAAGCAATCCCACCTTATATTGTAAATGAGGAAAGTATGTTTGGTACAGGACAATTTCCAAAGTTTAGAGAAGAATCTTTTAAACTTGAGGGAAGGGATTGGTATTTAAACCCAACTGCTGAAGTACCAATGATTAATTTATACCGAAATGAAATACTTGAAGGAAAAGACCTCCCTTTAAATTATGTTGCCTTTACATCAGCTTTTAGATCTGAAGCAGGTGCTGCAGGTAGAGATACAAGAGGAATTTTACGTCAACATCAGTTTCAAAAGGTTGAATTAATTAAGTTTGCTAAACCGGAAGACTCAAAGCAAGAGTTAGAAAATATGATTAAACAATCAGAACTTATTTTAAAGAAATTAGAACTACCTTATCAAGTGGTAAGTCTATCAACTGGGGATTTAGGATTTTCTATGGCTAAAACTTATGATATTGAAGTATGGATTCCATCTCAAAATAAATATCGTGAAATAGGTTCTATTTCAAATGCTAAAGACTATCAAGCAAGACGTGCTCAAATAAGATTTAAAAGAGATAAAGAAAGTAAAACAGAGTATGTTCATACTCTAAACGGTTCAGGGCTTGCCATTGGTAGAACAGTGATTGCGATTATGGAAAACTATCAACAAGCAGACGGTTCAATTAAAGTTCCAAAAGTGTTAATACCTTATATGAAAGTAGACGTTATTAAATAACGATAATTTCACACAATTCATACATAATTGAACTATAATTTAATGCTATAATAAAGGTGCTTCATTTTTCTCTCAACCACTTATTGATGTGGTATAATAAGTGTACGAAAGTACACTTATTTTTTTAATTTTTTTGATTGGAGGTCATGTTAAAATGAAAATTTATTATGTTGAAGATGAAAAAGATTTAGCAGGAATTATAACTAAATATTTAATTAAAGAAGGTTATGAAGTTGAAACCTTTTATGATGGTGAAACCGCAATGAAACACACAAAAGATGATGTTGATTTGTGGATTTTAGATATTATGCTTCCAGGAACTATTAGTGGATATGACCTCATTAAAGAAATTATTAATTATAATCCTAACGCAGCTGTTATGTTTACATCAGCCAGAGATCAGGATTTAGATAAAATTATCGGTCTTGAACTTGGGAGTGATGATTACTTAGCTAAGCCATACTCACCTAAAGAATTAGTCTTAAGAGTAAAAGCAATCCTTAGAAGAGGAAGAAAAGTTTCATCAGATATTATTCATCATGATGGCTATGAAATTAATGTAACTAAAAGAGAGATTAAGGATAATGGCGAATTAATTGAATTAACTAATAAAGAATTCGAGTTATTGTTATTTTTCTTAAAAAATGTCAATACTGCTTTTAATCGTGAACAAATCTTAACTAAAGTATGGGGCGAAAATTATTTCGGAAGTGATCGAGTAGTTGATGATTTATTAAGAAGACTAAGACAAAAACTACCTAATTTAAAAATTGAAACAATTTATGGTTTTGGATATAAACTATTATGAAACAAAAAAGAAAAATAAGTTTATCAACACAAATTAATTTAATATTTACAATTATTACTTTAGTTACAAGTATTTTATTTGTTGTAATATTTAGAAGATCACTAAGTTCATTTTCAAAAATTAGAGCGGAAGAAAACTTTGTAACATACCATAATTTTCTAGTAGATTCTTTTGATGAATCAACAGCGAGTCAATATAGTCAATATTATTCATATGCAATATATGATATTAGTGAAGAAAAAATTATAAGAGATAATTTTTTGGAATATGTGGATAAACAAAAAACCTTAGACTTTATTAATGAATATAAAACGATGATTGGAAATGATGAAATTTTTGAATATCAAACACTCCAATACTTAGTAACTAAAGATGATAACTATTATATTATTAGTATTAATGATGGTGGCTATGCCAAAATGTTAGGAGAACCAATCGGCGGTATTATAATGATTGGCTTTATCGCAATCATTATTTTAGGGAATGCAATTATTTTACTTTGGACAAGTGTAACGGTAGAGCGAATTAAAAAATTACAAATAGATGTTTCAAAATTAGTTCAAACATCATACCAAACACCAATTAGAATTGACGGTAATGATGAAATTTCTGAACTAGCAACAACAATTGATCATATGCGAGAAGAAATACTAACAAATGATGAAGTTAAACAAGAAATGCTCCAAAATCTATCACATGATATTAAAACTCCGATTGCTGTTATAAAATCTTATAGCGAAGCGATTAGAGATGGCATTACCTATGTTAAAGATATTGATATAATTTTAAGACAAACTGATATTTTAACCGATAAAGTTAAAAAACTATTAGAGTGGAACAGAATTGAATATATTGATGATAAAGCAGAGTTTCATCCTGTTAATATGAATCAATTAATAAATACTGTTGCTAATAACTTTAAATTTAAAAGAGACATTAACTTTGAACTTGATTTAGATAATAGTTATTTAAGTGGGTTAGAAGAACATTATTATACAATGGTAAGTAATATTGTAGAAAACGCATTAAGATATGCAAAAACAGTTATTAAAATAACACTAAAAAATCAAAAACTCACCATCTATAATGACGGTGAGCATATTAATGAAAGATTTATTAATGCAGAGTTTAGGCCTTATGAAAAAGGCTATAAAGGTCAATTTGGACTAGGGTTAACAATTGTTCAAAAGATAACTGCTAATTTTAATTTAAAATTAACGATTGAAAATTGTCCTATAGGAGTTAAATTTATAATAGAGCCGCTTTAATTAAAGTAGCTCTTTTTTTATAATCTTCTTCATTTAAAGTATTAGCATTATTACTAAAGATAATATTAAAGTTATCATTTTCATAACGGGGTACAATATGAAAATGAAAATGAAAAACAGTTTGACCAGCATCTTTACCATTATTATTAACAAGATTAATACCAGTTGCATTAAAAGCTTTTTTAATAGCTGGTGATATTTTTTTAACAACACCAATTAAATGTTTAAGTAAATCATCAGGAATATCAAAAATATTTTCAAAAGCTTTTTTAGGAACAACTAAAGTATGACCTTTGGTTGCTTGTGAAATATCTAAAAAAGCAATAACTAAGTCATCTTCATATAAAATATAGCTAGGTATTTTTCTAGCGATAATCATTTCAAATATTGTCATCTATCTTACCTCCAAGTTCATTTTATCACATAATATAGCAATTTATTGAAGATAATATATATAAATGTTATAATAAATAAGATAAATAAGGAGGAATTTTATTATGAAAATACCGGTAGGAATATCAGGAAGACACGCACACTTAAGCGAAGAACATTTAGAAATTTTATTTGGAAAAGGATATAAATTAACAGTCCTAAAAGATTTAAGTCAACCAGGCCAGTTCGCAACCAACGAAAAAGTTGATGTAATAAGTCCAGATGGAGGAGTTATTAAGGGTGTTAGAATCTTAGGACCAACAAGAAAAGAAACACAAATTGAATTATCACATAGTGATGCTAGAAGAGCTAAATTTGTAGCACCAGTTAGATCATCAGGTGATATTAAAGGTAGTGGAGCTGCTAAATTAGTTGGACCAAATGGTGAAGTAGAAATTACTGAAGGTGTAATTGTTGCAGATCGTCATATTCACTTTTCACCAGAAGAAGCAGAAAAATTTGGAGTTAAAGACCGTGAGGTTGTTCAAATTAAAGTAGGCGGTATTAAGCCAGGTATCTTAGGTAATGTTTTATGCCGTGTCCATAAAGACTTTAGATTAGACTGCCACTTAGATACTGATGATGGTAGTGCATTTTTATTAAATACAGGAGACTTAGTAGAATTAGTTAAATAAGTAAAATGCCTTTTTAGGCATTTTGTACTTTAAAGGGAGAAAAACTATGTTTAAATATCATACAAAAAACCATAAAATGATTGATCATTTTACATTAATGGTTAAAGATATGGAAAAATCATTAGAATTTTATCAAAATGCTTTAGGTCTAGATATAGTAAGCCAAAGTGGAAATGATTATAATATGGGGGTTAGTGATAAAGTCTTATTTACTCTAACAACAAGAGATGATGTAGTACCTAAAGTAAAAACAACCGGACTTTACCATTTTGCGTTATTATTACCATCTAGAAATGAATTGGGGAATTTATTACACCATTTCTTAAAAACCGAACAAAGAATAACTGGTGGTTCAGATCATCACGTTAGTGAGGCACTATATTTAAATGATCCAGATATGAATGGAATTGAAATATATGCAGACTTTCCAGATTCCAAATGGGAGTTTTATGATAATGAAGTTAAAATGGTTACTGAACCAATGGACTATGAAAATTTAATTAAAAGTAGAACATCTGATGAACCGTTTAAAATGCCAAAAGAAACTATAATTGGTCATCTGCACTTTCATGTTAACAACTTGTTAGGAGCAAACAACTTCTTTATTGATGTTTTAGGTTTCGATCAAATGTTAAATCAAAGATCAGCAATCTTTTTAAGTAACGGTAATTATCACCACCATGTAGGAATAAATATATGGAACGGAATAAACGCAATTAACCGCCCCGATAACATGGCTGGACTAGTCGATTATCATTTAAACGTACCAACTAAAGAATTAGATGAATTTATTGGAAATCTAAGGGATAATAAACTGGAAATACACTATGATGATAAGGGTAAATACTTCTTTGATATAAATAAAGTGAAAGTATATTTTTAAGGAATTATTATGATTAAAAAAATCAAAGAACAAGTCTTTACAGACCCATTATATGGTTATATTACAGTTGAATATGATGTCATTATGAAAGTAATTGATTCTAAAGCGTTTCAAAGACTTAGAAGAATCAAACAACTTTCTGGCGTTTCAATGATATTTCATGGTGCGGAACACTCAAGATTTTCACATTCACTTGGAACTTATCATATCGCAACCAAATTTTTAAAAAATGAAAGTTTGAATAATTACTTAAGTGAAAGAGAAAAACTTTTGTTTTTAACAACAGCATTAGTTCATGACATTGGTCATGGACCTTATTCACATGCATTTGAAGATGTTTTTAAAACTGATCATGAAATTATGGGTGCTAAAATTTTAGAAGAAAATATCGAGTTAAATAAAATATTAAATGAAGTTGATGAAAACTTCTTAAATGATATTATTTCTGTTATGTTAAAAAAGGACAAACACCAAGTCTTAGAACAATTAATCTCAAGTCAATTAGATGTTGATAGACTAGATTACTTACTAAGAGATGCATATTATACAGGAACACCATATGGTAATATTGATGTTGATAGGTTAATTAGAGTTTTAAGAATTAAAGATAATAAGGTTGTTTTTAAGAAAAACGGTATCCACGCAATCGAAAACTATTTAATTAATAGATACCATATGTACTGGCAAGTTTATTTTCATAGGGTATGTAGAGCATATGAAGTTGTTTTAGAAAAGATTTATTTAAGAATTAAAGATTTATTAGAATTAGGATTTAAATTTGATTGTAATATTGAGCCAATTAAAAAGATAATCGAAAACAAATTTAGTGTTAATGATTACTTGGAAATCGATGATTTTTATATTAATGGGCTTGTTTCATCATTTAGAAACTCAAATGATGAAATACTAAACACCCTAGCTAATGATTTTTTAAACCGTAACATTTGGTCTTATATTAATATTGATACTAACAAAATCAATGAAATTACAAATAAGATGACTAAAGATCAAGTTAAGTACTTTTCAGCAACAAGAAAAGTATATGAACAGACCTATCCAACCGAAGACGAAGGGAAAATATATATATTGTTAGAAAACGATGAAATATCAACTCTTTATAATGAATCAAACATTATTAAAAGTTTATCTTTAAGTGGACAAAAATTTGATGAAAAGTTTTTCTTTAGAAAATGAAATCACAAATATTTGTTGTAGAAGGTAAAAATGATATAGCGAAACTTAAAAGACTATATCCTAATATTAATGTTGTTGGTGTAAATGGGTCAGAAACTAATCAAGATACAATTGATTATTTGAAAACAATTAATAACACTCATGAAATAATTCTTTGTATGGATCCGGATTACCCGGGCAAACAAATTAGAAATAAGTTAGAAAATGAGCTTAGTAATGTTAGTCATATTTTCTTTAACAGAAAAACTGCAAAAAGTAAAAATAAGAAAAAAATCGGACTTGAACATATTGATGATGAAATCTTAAAAACAGAAATTAACAACGTAATAAAATTTAATAAAAATATTAATCATCTAAAATTTAATGATTTATTTGAATTACAATTAGTTGGACATAAAAATAGTAAAGAAAAAAGATTAAAACTTACCAATTATTTAAAGATAGATAATTGTAATGGAAAGAGATTGTTAAACCGATTAAATAGCCTAGGAATAAGAAAAGATGAACTTAAGAAAATAGTTGCTAATATGTAATTGATTAGCAGCTATTTTTTCTTTTTGTAAAATAGTGTTTAAAATCTTGTAAAATAACGTAAATTTATATATAATGAAAATATAAGAGGATAACCTCGAAAAAAAACAAAAGGAGAATAAAATGAAGAAAATATTATCATTTTTAGCAGTTCTTACATTGGGTCTTGTTTTAGTAGCGTGTGGAACAAAGACATATGAGATTGCGATGATTACAGATACAGGTGACATCGATGATGGTTCATTTAACCAAGGAACATGGGAAGGTATTGTTGAATATGCAACCGAGCATAATAAAACTCATCAATATTATAAACCAGCAGGAGAATCAACAGAAGCTTATTTAGCAGCAATTGATTTAGCAGTTTCTGGTGGTGCCCAAATTGTTATTACACCAGGATTTTATTTTGAAGAACCAATTACAGAGGCTCAAAAAACATATCCTGATGTTAAATTTGTTATTTTAGATGGTGAGCCAACAACAATGGCAGATAATACACTAGCAGTTTACTTTAAAGAAGCAGAACCAGGTTTCTTAGCAGGTTATGCTACAATGAAAGAAGGATTTAGACGCTTAGGTTATATGGGTGGAATTGCAGTTCCAGCTGTACAAAGATTTGGTATTGGTTGGGTTGCAGGTGCATATTATGCAGCCGATGAATTAGGTGTCGAAGATTATGAATATCAAGCAAATGATTATACATACTTAGGTGGATTTGCTCCAAGTGATAATATTAAGAGTACTGCAGCAGCATGGTATGGTCGTGGTATTGAAGTTATTCACGTTGCAGCAGGTGGAGCTGGTTCTTCAGTAATGGCAGCAGCATCAGAAAGCACAAACAAATGGGTTGTTGGTGTTGATAGTGATCAAGCAGGCGATTCAAACACAGTTATTTCATCAGCAGTTAAAGGCGTAGGACAAGCAGCTTATGATGCATTAGAATTATTTTATGCTGATAATTTCCCAGGTGGAGAAATTTGGGACTTAGGAGCAAAAGAAGATGGAATTGGCTTACCAATGGAAACAAGCAGATTTAAAACATTTGATCAAGATGACTATGATGCAATCTTTGAAAAAATCGTAGATGGAACTGTAAAAGTACCTACAACAGTTGCAGAACTAGATGCTTTTGTTGACAACTTAGGCTATGAAGTTTCTGAAGCTCTAAAAAATAACATCATGCCTCCAAAGGAACAATAAAATATTATTAATTTGTTTTTACGATATGGGGAACAGTTTCAATGTTCCCCATTTTTTAAAAATTAAGGGGTGAGAAGAAATGATCGAAATGAGAAATATAACAAAAACCTTTGGTAAACTGGTTGCTAATGACAGCATTGATTTTAGTGTCAAAAGAGGAGAAATTCACGCCTTACTAGGTGAAAATGGTGCTGGTAAAAGTACTTTAATGTCAATTTTATTTGGTCTTTATGAAGCTGATGAAGGAGAAATATATTTAAATAATGAGTTAGTTGAAATTAATAATCCTAATGATGCAACCGCATTAAATATTGGAATGGTTCACCAACATTTTAAATTAGTTGAAACATTTAGTGTTTTAGAAAACATTGTATTAGGAATTGAAGATACTAAAAAAGGTTTTTTAACGACTGAAGCAGCTAGAAAAAAGATTGAATCATTAATTAAACAGTATAATTTAGAAGTAAACTTAGATGCTAAAATCTCAAATTTAACCGTTGGTCAACAACAAAAAGTTGAAATTCTCAAAGTCTTATATCGTGATAGTGAAATCTTAATATTTGATGAACCAACTGCGGTATTAACACCACAAGAAATTGAAGAGTTAATTGAAATTTTAAAAAATTTTGCTAAAGAAGGAAAAGCAGTCGTTTTAATAACACACAAATTAAATGAAATTAAAGCATCATCCGACCGTTGTACTATTTTAAGACGAGGCAAAAAAATAGCAACCGTTAATGTTAGTGACGTTTCAACAGAAGAATTATCAGAAATGATGGTAGGAAGACCTTTAAAAAAAGAACACGATATACCCCCATTAAAAATTGGTAAAACGGTCTTACAATTAGAAGCCGTTAATCTTGTTGGTAAAGGAAAGAATCTTTTAACTAATATTAATTTAGAAGTCAAAGCAGGAGAAATTGTTGGTATTGCTGGAATTGATGGCAATGGGCAAGCTGAATTAGCTGCTGCTATTACCGGTTTAACAGCAATTTCTAGTGGCAAAATAACTTTAAATGCAAATGATATATCAAATGTTCCAATTAGAAAAAGATTCCAAGCAGGAATGTCTCATATTCCCGAAGACCGTCATAAACATGGTTTAATTCTTGACTTTGATCTTGCTAATAATTTTATTTTACAGTCATATTACTTTGATGATTTTTCAAATAAAGGCTTTTTTATAAAAGATAACATTTATAATTATGCCGATGATTTAATTGATAAATATGATGTTAGAACATCAAATGGATCTCATACCTTAACTAGAAGTATGAGTGGAGGAAATCAACAAAAAGCAATTATAGCTAGAGAGATTGAAAGAGAACATAACTTTTTAATCGCATTCCAACCAACAAGAGGACTTGATGTTGGAGCAATTGAGTTTGTTCATGATCAATTGCTTAATGAACAAAGGAAAGGCAATGCAGTTTTATTAATATCTTTTGAACTTGAAGAAATTTTAAGTATTGCAAGTCGAATACTTGTAATGTATGAAGGTGAAATTATTGGTGAATTTGAAAGCAATAAAGTAACAGCAAATGAATTAGGACTCTATATGTCTGGTAGTAAGCGAGGTAAGAGCAATGAATAGTCAGGTTAAAACATTTTTTGACAAAGTAAAAGAATATTTATTAAAGACATATCAAATATTAAAACCTAGTTTAATTGCAATTGGAATTGGACTTTTCTTTGGTTTTATTATTATGTTAATTTTCAATCCAAGCGGATCATTTAGAGGACTACTTCGAATGTTAAGTGGGGGTCTTAATATAGGCTCTAAAGGTTTAGGTGACTTACTACTAAGAGCAACACCAATTATTTTAACGGGTTTATCCCTTGTTGTTGCCTTTAAAACAGGACTATTCAATATTGGGACACCGGGACAAATGGTTTTAGGAGCTTTTGTAGCTACATATATAGGTGTAAAGTGGTCAATGCCTGCACCATTCCATTGGATGGTTGCGATTACTTTAGGAATGATTGCTGGAGCAATTTGGGGTAGTATTCCTGGAATATTAAAAGCATATACTAATACTAATGAGGTTGTATCTAGTATTATGCTAAATTATATTGGAATGTATTTAGTGGTCTTTTTAGTAAAGAATCCAGCGGTAGGAATATATAATTTTGCAGTCGCAAAATCAGCTAACATTCAGGCTACAGCGGAAATGACAAGGTTTGGTAATTTGTTTGGGTCATCAAAATTTAATGTTGGTTTTTTAATTGCTATTTTAGCAGGAGTCATAATACATATTTTATTTAAAAAAACAACCTTAGGTTTTGAATTAAAAGCCTCAGGCTTTAATAAAGATGCGAGTAAATATGCGGGAATGAATGCTAAAAGGAATATTGTAATTTCAATGATTATTGCCGGAGCGTTAGCGGGGCTTGCTGGAGCTATCCAATTTTTAATTATTGGGACTAACATTGGAACAACATATGATTTATTACCAGAAGGCTTTGATGGAATATCGGTTGCCTTACTTGGGCAAACAGAGCCGATTGGCGCGATGCTTGCAGGGGTATTTTTAAGTTATATTAGGCAAGGCGGATTTTATATGCAAGTAGAAGGATTCCCACAACAAATTATTGATATTATTATTTCTGTAATTATATATGTTACTTCAATTTCAGCAGGGATTCAACTCTTCTTAAAAATGAGAAAACAAAAAAGACTTGATAAAAAGTCTGAAGAACTAGGGGTGGTTGAAAATGATTAGTTTAATTCAATTATCATTTGTTAGTATCGCAGTATTGTTAATAGTCGCTTTAGGTGGATTAATGTCTGAGCGAAGCGGTGTTGTCAATATTGGACTTGAAGGTTTAATGTTAATGGGTGGTTTTGTAGGAGCAATCGTAATTAGGTCATTACAATTAAACACTGACATGAATCATATGTTAATATTAGTTATTGGAATTTTAGTTGGCGGAATAGTTGGCGGAATCTTTGTTACAGCACACGCATATGCATCAATTCATATGAATGCTGATCAAACTATATCGGGTACAGCCCTCAACCTATTCGCACCAGCGTTTGCTATTTTTACAGCAAGATCAACCATTGGTGGTCAACAAGTATTCTTTGATAGTAGTAAGTTTTTAATTAGGAAAGTACCAATTTTAGGTGATATTCCAATTATTGGTGAAATCTTATTTCAAAGAACATATATTAGTTTTTATTTAGCAATTGCCCTTTTAATTATTGTTTGGGTGTTATTATATAAAACCAAACTTGGATTAAGAATTAGAGCAGTTGGTGAAAACCCTCAAGCAGCTGATGCTCAAGGTGTTAATATTTATAAAGTTAGATACTTCTCAGTAATAGCATCAGGTGTTTTAGCAGGGATTGGGGGCGTTGTTTTTGTAACAACAACATCGCAGTCATTTGATGCAACAGTTGCAGGGATGGGATTCCTAGCAATAGCAGTATTAATTTTTGGTAACTGGAAGCCATGGCGTATATTATTAGCAGCTACTTTCTTTGGGTTCTTTAGAACTATAGGTAGTGCTCATACATTAATATCATTTTTAGATAATGTTAATATTGCTCCAGAGTTTTACTTTATGATTCCTTTCCTAGCAACACTAATCGTATTAGGTTTAACTTCTAGAAGAAGTCGTTCGCCTAAAGCATTGGGTCAAATATATGATGTAGGTCAAAGATAGTTTTGAAATTGATTATATTAGAGTATATCAAAAAGATTACAATTATTTAGATAAAGAAAAACCAGAGTCTCCAACAAATATTCAAAATTCAAGAACATTAGATAATTCAATAATATGGAATCATGCGAAAGATGACGTTGGAGTTGAATTGTATAATGTATTTGTTGATGGAGAGTTTTATAAGGAAGTATATTTACCACAAGTTATGTTGAAAAATTTAACAGTTGGAAAAAAGTACACAATAACAATTGAAGCTATAGATTTTACTGGGAAAGTATCAAGTATTAGTGAAGGATATGATTATATTTTTAAATAAAGGCTTCTAAAATAAAAGGAAAAACGGTGAAATTATAATGAAAAATAATCATTTGAATGAGTTAAGAGACTTTGCGAGAAGGGTTGTTCACGAGGGTGTAATACTTCTGGAAAACAAAAAGAATACCTTACCTTTAATAAATAGGAAAGTTGCTCTTTTTGGAAGAATTCAAGCAAATTATTATAAAAGCGGAACAGGGTCAGGCGGTTTAGTTAATGCTACTGATGTTCCAAACTTTATAAACGCAGTTAAGGAAAATCCGCGTTTAGATATTAATAATCAAGTATTAAAAATGTATGAAGAGTGGATTAACGATAATCCTTTTAATGCTGGTAATGGAATGTGGGCAAGTGAACCATGGTCACAAGTTGAAATGCCACTGACAAAGAATAAAATTAAAGAATTAAAAAGAGATGATGAAATTGCAGTAATGATTATTGGGAGAACTGCTGGTGAAGACCGTGATAATTATTATGGTGAAGGAAGCTACTTATTAACACTAACAGAACAAAAAGTCTTAAAGAATCTTAAAGAAGTATATGAAGAGGTTGTAGTTATATTAAATGTAGGTAACATTATTGATTTAAACTTTGTTAAGGAATTGAACATTGATAGTGTTTTACTTGCTTGGAACGGTGGACAAGATGGTGCAAGAGCAACAATTGACATATTAACAGGTTATATTACTCCAAGCGGGAAACTTCCTTCAACTGTAATAAAAGATTTAAACAAATATCCAGCAACAAAGACTTTTGGCTTAAATGAAAATGTTGAGTATATTGAAGATATATATGTAGGATATCGTTTTTTTGAAACATTTATGCAAGAAGAGGTAATATATCCTTTTGGATACGGGTTATCTTATACAAACTTTGAAATAAACTTGATTAATAGTTATGTAAATGAAACGGAAATATCATTAACAATTAAAGTCACTAACAACGGAGTATATTCAGGAAAAGAGACTGTCCAACTCTATTATAAAGCGCCACAAGGATTACTTGGAAATCCAGCAATTGAGTTAGTAGGGTTTGCGAAAACATCATATTTAAAACCAGGTCAAGATGAAACATTAAGTATTACATTTAGAATTGAAGATATGGCAAGATATGATGATAGTGGATTAATTGAAAAATCGGCATATATATTAGAAAAAGGTCAATATGAAATTCACTTTGGAACATCTGTTAGGGATATAAAACTAGCTTTAATACATGATATAAAAGAGAATATAATAACGGAAAAATTAGAAGAGGCAATGGCACCCTTCAAACCTTTTTATAAAATTAGACCGGTGTTAAAAAATAATAAGTTAGAAGTAGAATATGAACTTAGTCCAAGTAGGGAAATTAACTATTCTAAGAGAATAATTAATAATTTACCAAAAGAAATTAAAGATAATAATAGAAATTATCAATTAATAGATGTTTTAAATAATGAAATTACAATTGATGATTTTGTTGGAAGTTTATCGTTTGAGGATTTAAAAACAATTATTATAGGAGAAGGAATGAGTAGTCCAAAAGTAACGCCAGGAACTGCAAGTGCTTTTGCAGGAGTTACTGAGGAGTTAGTAAAAAAAGGTGTTCCAACATTGGCGACAGCCGATGGTCCTTCCGGAATAAGAATGGATAGCGGGCTGACTGCGACAAGTTTGCCAAACGGATCATTAATAGCATCTACTTTTAATCAAAAACTAGTTTCTAAGTTATATGAATTATTGGGCATTGAAATGAATAATTATAATATTGATATTCTATTAGGACCAGGAATGAATATTCAAAGGCATCCGTTAAACGGTAGAAACTTTGAATATTTTAGTGAAGACCCGCTTTTAACAGGTGTTATGGCAAGTGCCGTTGTAAAGGGGTTAAACATTTCTGGAGTGTATGGTGCATTAAAACATTTTGCAGCTAATAATCAAGAAACTGCTAGAGTTAAAGCTAATAGTGTAGTTTCAGAAAGAGCACTAAGAGAAATATATTTAAAACCATTTGAAATTGCAGTTAAAACTGTTGAAGCATCCGTAATAATGACTTCTTACAATCCGATTAATGGAATATGGGCGGCTAGTAATTACGATTTGAATACCCACATATTAAGGAGTGAATGGGGATTCAAAGGGATTGTAATGACTGATTGGTGGGCATCAATGAATAACGATAATGATGAATCATCAAAAGAAAATATTAAGGCGATGGTACGAGCACAAAATGACTTATATATGGTTACTCCAAACGCATTAGAGTTTAAAAATAATTTAGTGGATGAATTTAATAAAGGTAATATAGAGAAATCAGAACTTCAAAGGAATGCAAAAAATATTTTAAATTTTGTTTTAAATTCATTAACATTTAGAAATAAACATAATTTAACATATCAATATAAAAAACAAAATAGACCTTGGTTTAAAACTAATGAGAAAGATCTTTTGATAAACATTGAAGAAGTTAAAACAACTTTTACAAACAAATTTACAAAGGAAGAAAGAGATTATGAGATTCTTGAATCAAAAGGAGATATAACTTACGCACTAAAAGAAAATCGATTAGAAGTGTATGGTATAAAAGAGGAAATTATTACTAATGAATTTGATAATATATTAAAGAATATTAATTTCAAATATAACAACGACTTACCTAAAATTAGTTGGGATGAAGTTGAAGTGAATTTAAGGGAAGTTGTTATAAGCAACACAAACAACAAAACATTAAATGTCACTACTAAAGATAGCATTTATACATTTCCAATTAAGGTGACATCATACGGCAAGTATATTATAAATCTTCAAATAAGTAGTGAACTATCAGAAATAGTTCAAATGCCGTTTTCTATTTATATCGACAATGTTAATAAACGAACAGTTACTACAAATGGAACAAACGGTGAATTAGTTAATGCGACATCTCAAGTAATAATTAATCCAGATAATAAATTTTTATCATTCAAATTCCATAAAACAGGAATAACAGTTCATAATATTAAAATAATTAAACACGGATAGAAGATAAATTGTAAAGAAATAGGGTTGTAGAGAATTAATCTACAACCCTTATTTTCTAATCACCAAACAACATTTTACTTTGATTGTTTGTTATTGTGTATTCTATATTATTTTTAACTATAATAATCACTTTATCATTTTTACTTAAGACATTAAACTCATCGTTAATTTT